>Ga0114966_10000691_pt1 | contig 32365 bp, 22 predicted proteins | sample M_130207_XF_Meta_FD_87029 | JGI IMG/M metagenome (GOLD analysis project Ga0114966, IMG submission 87029) | Freshwater microbial communities from Lake Montjoie, Canada to study carbon cycling - M_130207_XF_MetaG | ecosystem: Environmental > Aquatic > Freshwater > Lake | place: Lake Montjoie... | reverse complement strand
AGAACAATTATTGTTAAAAATGAATTGGATGCAATTTCTGGAACATATAATTGTTCAATAGCAGGTACTCCTCCTTATACATACACACAAACAATTACAGCTTCTACCACTTTAAATAAAAGAATTGGATTCGGTAAATTTGGTGATTATGCAGGAAACACTGCTATTTACGCTGATGTTATAGGTACTACTGTTACTTTACCAAGTCAAACAGCTCTTCAAGTTGGAACAGCTCCAAATGTAGCTGACAGAACTTTTGCTGGTAATGGTTCAGTTGTGTCGGCTACTACTTTCACTATTACATATACTGAAACAACTGGTGGTTCTCCAATAAACACCGTTGAAACTTTTGTAAAACAATAATTTATATTTAACACATAAAAAAAGCGCTCTTCTGGTTACGGAGGGGCGCTTTTTTTGTAATTAACTTTCTTTAAAGCAATTGTATTAACTTTGTGCTCCTTCTTTAATTGAATAAACGCTTAAAATTGAATGCTAAAATACCTCGATAACCTTTCCCGATTAGTAAAACATCTGGCTTTGTTACTCCTAATTTATGCTATTTACCGATTACTTTTTTATTTTCTTAACTACTCTTATTTTTCAGATTTAAGCATTGGGCCACTTTTTTCAATAATGATTTTTGGTCTCAGGTTCGATCTGTCTGTTATTATTCTGTCTAATTTTCTTTTTATTTCATTATACCTTTTGCCTTTTGCATTCAGGGAGAGAAATTGGTACCGCGCCATACTTAAAGGTTTGTTTTTGAGTGTTAACAGTATCGCTATGTTAGCCAATTCTGTAGATTTAGCGTACTTTCAATTTACATTAAAACGCACAAATGCTACTGTATTCAGTTTTTTTGGAGGCGAAATTGGTAATGACCTGGGACGATTGCTCCCTTTATTTTTAAAGGAGTATTGGTATGTATTTGCTATTTGGATAATTTTATCTTCAGCAATGTACTATCTATATAAAAAAGTTGAAAAAAACACCCCATTAAATTGGACAACTAAGCAATATGTATTGCAATTGTTCAGTTTGATCGGATTTTGTGCATTTTCAATTATTGTTTATCGAGGAGGTTTTCAACTTAAGCCTATAAGTATAGTTAGTGCAGCGGAATATGCTACGGCTCAATTTGTACCACTAGTATTGAATACGCCATTTAGTATTTTAAAAACAATGGATGTGTCGGCTATTACGCCTTCGGCTAATTGGCGCATCAGAGATAAAGAAATGCTTAAAGAGTTATATAATCCAATACATTTAGCTGAACGCGGGGAAATTAATAAATTAAACGTAATAGTAATTGCACTCGAAAGTTTTTCGAAAGAATACATTGGTGCTATTAATGATAAGTCCAAGGGCTGTACACCTTTTTTAGATTCACTAATTTCGGAAAGTTTGACGTTTACCAATGCTTTTTCAAATGGGAAAACTTCTATTGATGGTATTCCTGCTATAGTCTCCAGCATCCCTACATGGATGAATGAGCCTTTCATAACTTCTCCTTATGGAAGTAATCAAATAAATAGTTTGGCTAATTTATTAAAAGAACAAGGATATTCCACAACATTTTTTCATGGTGGTACCAATGGAACTATGGGTTTTGATGCGTTTGCTAATATTGCAGGATATGACGATTATTATGGTAGAACCGAATATAATAATGAGAATGATTACGATGGAAACTGGGGAATTTGGGATGAAGAGTTTTTACAATTTAGCGCCCACACTATTAATATTAAAAAACAACCATTTTTTGCTACTATATTTACTTTAACATCCCACCACCCTTATGAGGTGCCTAAAAGATATAAAAGTAAATTTAATGAAGGTTTGTTACCAATTGAAAAAAGTATTAGCTATAGCGATTTTGCATTAAAGAAATTTTTTGAAACAGCAAAAAAAATGCCTTGGTATAAAAACACACTTTTTGTTTTAACAGCAGATCATACAGGGGTTTCTAATGACCCATATTATACAAATATTATTGGTAATTATTCCATACCTTTAATCTACTTTATGCCTGATGGAAAATTAAAGGGAGTAGATTCAACAATAACGCAACAAATAGATATAATGCCTTCAGTACTTGATTTGTTAAACTTTCCCTCTACTTATTTTTCATTTGGAACTAGCGTATTTGATACCTCGGCTTTGCATTTTGCATTTATCTTTAGAAACGATCTTTTTCATTTAATTGAAAAAGACCATATACTTGAATTTGATGGGGATAATTCAACCAGTTTATATCATTATACTTCGGATAGCTTATTAAAAGTGGATTTACTATATAAGGAGCTTGTAATTAGCGAAAAAATGGAAAACAGAACAAAAGCTATCATTCAAACCTATCAGCAAAGTTTAATAAAAAATAAAATGCATTGAGAATGATAATGGATCTTTTTAAAATAATTCTTTTATTTTCACATAATTTTTTTGTTTTTTTATCTCCCATTTGGCTTTTTAAAAAGGCTGGTGCAGACTATTGGAGTTGTTTATTTAAGAAAAATATTATTCATGAAAAAGAAAATTTGTTTCATTATTAATCCAATTTCTGGGCTAGGCAGTAAAAAAAACATTGAACAACTAATTGACAAACATCTTAATCAAACAAAATTTGATTATGAATTAGTATATACAAAAGCCGCTAAACATGCTTTGGAAATTTCAAAACAGGCTGTTTCAAATAATTTTGATATAGTAGTTGCTGTAGGAGGTGATGGGTCTATTAATGAAATAGCGAGAGGGTTAATAGGATCTACTACTGCAATGGCTATTATACCAGCAGGTTCAGGAAATGGTTTTGCCAGACATATGAATATTCCAATGGATCCCAAAAAAGCATTGGATATAATAAATGATTCTAAAGAAATGCTGATTGATACAATACAATTTAATAAGGAAGTATTTGTTAATATTGCAGGGATAGGTTTTGATGCCCATATTAGTTCGGAATTTGCTAAATATGGAAAACGTGGCTTTTCCTCCTATATCAAAGTTGTAATGCGTGAATTATTCAATTATAAATCTCAGAATTTAGAACTAATAATTAATGGCGAGCCACTTCAAGAAAAAGCATTTTTGATTAGTTTTGCTAATGGTTCACAATGGGGGAATAATGCATCTATTGCTCCCACAGCAGATATATCCGATGGGTTGTTGGATATTGCAATTTTAAAAAATATTTCATTTTTCAATGCTTTACCTATTTGTATAGGGTTATTCTTAAAAAAGCTTCATAAATTACCTTATTTAAAAATAATCAAGGCCAAAGAATTAATTGTTAAACAGCCCAATACTATTGCACATATTGATGGAGAGCCAATAGAGATAGGTAATGAAATTGTAATAAAAGTAAATCCCTTATCTTTAAAAGTAATAATACCTTAAAATAAATAGTTAATTAATTGATATTTTTATCTTCTAATTATATATTGCGTGTTTTTAAAAATACTATTAGAATTAATGGTTCGGTAATTTTTTTAGATATAAACTCAGGTTTATCATCAAATGAGAATATGCCTAACAAGTTATTCTTCAATAGTACTTTCGAATCTGTAAGTACTATGGAATATGAGTTAAGCAACCATATTGTTGATAGTTATATTTATAAATAAATATATTTAAATTTAAATAGGGTTTCCAAAAAATTAAAATAAAATTATGCCTACAAAAATATTTTCATTTCCCCTGCATAGATTTAATATTTTCCAATTTAAGTTAGCCTCTTTTTACTTGACGAGGGAATATTTTTTTAGAAGCTATAGGAGGTTTTAGCTGATTAAATACAGTATCTTTGGGATTCCATGAAAAAAAACAATCGCTTTTTTATTTTTGTCTTTTATGCCTTTTTTTGCAATGTTATTTCTATTAGAGGGCAGGCAGGATGTGATTTAAACCTTATCAGATCTACCTTTACTGGTGCTGGTTGTACGGAATTAACCTCATGTTTATCTTCCTGCAGCATGTATTTTTATAATCCGATGTCACAAACAGGAAATGCTGCTCAAGCTTGGGCTCAAGGTTTTGGAGCAAATCTTATTTCTTTGCAATCAGATGCAGAAAATTCTTGTATTGTTGGGGAATTAAATACCAATAGTTTTGGTGGTATTATCTGGATAGGATTTAATGATGTAGCAAGCGAAGGAAGTCATGTATGGTATGATCAAAGTGCTATTATTTACACGAACTGGAATGGAGGAGAACCCAATAATTCTGGTGGAAACGAAGATTGTGTTCAAATATATCCGAACGGAAAATGGAACGACCTTAATTGTAGTTCAGGAGCTTCTAAATCTGTGATAGAAGTTAACTTGTGTCCGGTTACAACCATTGCTCCAAGCGCAACAACTATTTGTACAGGAGATAATGTGACGCTTCCTGTTACCACTTTTTTAGGGTCATCGCCTTATACCTACAGCTGGACATCCATACCAGCTGGTTTTACATCAACGTCTGCCAACCCAACAGCTGCTCCAACAGTAACAACACAATACGATGTATTAGCTACCGATAGGTATGGTTGTCTTTCGCAAAGTTCCGTTATCATTACAGTTAACAGCCCTTCAGTAGTTATTGCTCTCAGCGGTTCTACGAGTTTGTGCTCCGGAGAAACAGTTGATCTTACAGCAGCTACTGCAAGTTCTTATAGTTGGAGCAATGGGGCCACCACACAATCAATAACAGTAAATGCAAATGGAACATTTACAGTGATTGTAACGGATGCAAATTCATGTACTGCAACATCTTCTCCTGTGGTTGTATCATTATTTGTTAACCCTTCTGCAGATTTCGCTAATACAAATGTTTGCTTTCAAAATGCCACGTCGTTTAACGATAATTCCAATATCAGTAACGGTAATATCGCGTCCTGGAAATGGACCTTTGGAGATGGCTATTCATCAGTACTTCCAACGTTAACCCATGCCTATACAAATTGCGGAATCTTTAATGTTAAATTAATAGTAACATCCAATAATGGATGTAAAGATTCAATTTCCAAAATGGCGGTAGTTAATTGTTTGCCGGTTGCCGATTTTGTTTTTACTGAAGTCTGTTTAAGTCAAACAATGAATTTTATTGACTTGTCGATTGTGCCAGATGATACCATTAATAGTTCAATGCCAGATGATTCAGTTATTGCTTGGTCCTGGAATTTTGGTGATGGAAGTGCATTGAGCAGCATTCAAAATGCTAGTTGTAATTATACCATAGCAGGTTCACATAATGTTTCTTTGATAGTAACCAGCCTTAATGGATGTAAAGACACCATAATTAAAAGCGTGAATGTTCATCCTCTGCCTTTTGTAAAATTAAGCACTACCAACGTTTGTGATGGAGATATCGTTCCTTTTTCTGATCAATCTTCTATTGCTGCTCCAGATCTGATACAATCCTGGGAATGGGATTTCGGCGATGGTACCGCTGTTTATAGTAATCAAGCTACTTCACATATTTATGCTTCACCTGGTTCTTATATTGCAAAATTATTAGTAGTATCCGATTTTGGTTGCTCTGATTCAATTACTAAAACAGTTATCATTCATCCTAACCCGCTCGTAAATTTTACTTCAAGTGATACTATTGGCTGCAATCCTCTCTGTATTTCCTTTCAGGATTTGTCGTCTGTTACACCAGGCGAAATAGTGCAGTGGGCATGGAGTGTTGGTGATGGAAACGCTATAATTACTTCGGAAAATTTTGACCATTGTTATACGAATACATCTGTAAGTTCAACGCTGTATTTTTCTGTTTCCTTATCGGTTACCTCTGATAGTGGCTGTGTTACCACATTATTGAAAAATAATTTTATCGCAGCATATCCCAATCCTGTTGTTGATTTTTTTGTTCAACCTTCAAAAACAAGCATCATAGACCCGGTGATAGCAGTTGTAAACTCAACTACCGGAGCTGATTTTTGGAATTGGGATTTTGGTGACCTTCAAACTGCTTTAATTGAAAACCCGCTTTTTCACAGCTATGCCGACACTGGCACCTATATAATTAGACTTATAGCAGCTACTCAATATGGTTGCATTGACACCAGCTATCAAACCATTATTATTGAACCTGAATTTGTGTTTTATATTCCTGAGGGATTTTCGCCAAATGGTGATCTGAAAAATGATACATTTTCAGGCAAAGGTCTTTTTATAAAGGAATATGAAATGATGATATTTGATCGTTGGGGAAATCTTATTTTTAAAACAACAGATATTAACCAACCCTGGGATGGCAAAGCAAATAAGGGTAGTGGCATTGCAGAGGTTGATGTTTATATTTATTCATTCAAGGTTACGGATATAAAAAATGATATTCACTATTTTAATGGAAAAGTTACTTTATTGAGATAAAAAACAATGATTTTTTCTCGTTTTTCATCTTGGAAAATATATATTCAATAGTAATATTCATCCTCTTAAACATTTAAATTAATGTCAAAAAAAGATAAAAAAAAAGGTGTTGTCTATTCCACTAATAAAGATTTTAGTTTTGAATTTGAAAAGGAAGAAATTCAAGATACTTTGCCACCCCAACAACAAAATTTAAAATTATTTCTTGATCGTATAGGTGGTGGAAAAGTGGTAACACGCGTCAATGGATTTGTTGGCAATGCCCTTGAATTGGAAAGTCTAGGGAAAATATTAAAACAAAAATGTGGCGTAGGGGGAGGAGTTAAAAACGAAGAAATATTAATACAAGGGGACCATCGCGATAAAGTATTAAAGCTACTTACCGATTCTTTTTATAAGGTTAAAAAGGCAGGTGGTTAATATATTAAATGTTAAGTTAAAAGAATTATTTTTTATAAAACAGATTCGTAAATTTAATTCAAGTTGAATTTTATAATTGAATGGAATTCATATTATTTATTAGTTTTGTAATTAAAAATATACAATAATGAAAACAAAAATTTTAAATACGATTTTTCTATTGTTAGTGCTAAGTTCTGGGATAAAAGCATATGAAGCACTTGCAATAAAGGAAATAAATTTGCTTAACAATGAATCTGTTGTAAAATGTTATGATGAAAACACTCGTATTCTAAACTTTGGTATTGGCTTAAATGGCCGTAGCTATTACAGTGGCATAGGTCCTAATACATATAGCAAGAGTCCTACATTTAGTTTAACTTACGAAAAAGCATCTCCTAAAAAGTACGGACCAGGGTATTTGGGCGTTGGAGCCTATGTTGGTTACGACAACGCACGTTATCAAAACACTTACGATTTAAGTAAAAATTATTATTACGAACATAATTGGAATTATATTACTATTGCTGCCAGGGCTGCTTATCATTGGGATTTATTGAACTTCGAAAAGGCAGATATTTATGGCGGCGCACTTGTTGGTATTAGAATTCAATCGTATAAATATGCATCAAATGATCCAGGACCCAATGCCAATGATAATATTATAAAAAATCAAGGTAATGCTTTTCCATTATTATCTGTATTTACTGGTGCTCGCTGGTATTTGGCTAAAAGTTATGCTGTTTATAGTGAAATTGGAACAGGGGTATCCTATTTTACAGTTGGATTAAGTTATAAGTTCTAAAAGATTTAGAATGGAACCATCCCTAAATAATTTTTTTATGAAATAATTTTGAATAGAAATGTTATTGTGGAATAATGATAAAAATACTAATGCTTATCTTTTTGAATATTGTTCCTTATAATATTTCTCATAATCGCCAGAAGTTACATTGTTTAACCATACTTCGTTGTTGAGATACCAATCCACTGTTTTTTCTAAACCTTCTTCAAATTGTAAGGTAGGTATCCAGCCTAAATCATTCTGTAGTTTTGATGAATCAATGGCATAGCGTAGGTCATGGCCAGCGCGATCTTTTACGTATGTAATTAATTTTGCGGAGTCTCCTGCTGCCCGATTTAATTTCTTATCCATTATTTTACAAAGCAAATGAATTAAATCAATGTTGGTCCATTCGTTATGTCCTCCAATATTATAAGTATTACCTTTTTTAGCATTATGAAAAATCAAATCAATAGCACGCGCATGATCCTCTACCCATAACCAGTCACGTATATTTTCACCTTTTCCATAAATTGGAATAGGTTTATTGTTTTTAATATTATAAATAGAAAGAGGAATTAATTTTTCAGGGAAATGAAAGCTGCCATAATTATTTGAACAATTTGAAATTACAATGTCCATGCCATATGTATCGTGATAAGCTCTTACGAAATGATCGGAACTTGCTTTAGAAGCAGAATATGGGCTGTGAGGGTCGTAAGCAGTTGATTCAGTAAACATGTTTGTTTCTCCTAAGCTGCCATATACTTCATCGGTAGATACGTGATAAAAACGAAAGCCATCTTCTTTCTTGTTGGCTTTAGCTGCGTTTAATAAATTAACTGTACCAATAACATTTGTCATTACAAACTCTAATGGATTACTTATACTGCGATCTACGTGACTTTCAGCAGCAAGGTGAATGACGCCATCAAATTTTTGTTCTAAAAACAATTGATTTATGAAGCTAGCATCAACAATATCTCCTTTTATAAATTCGTAATTTGTTTTATTTTCAATATCGTGTAGGTTGGATAAATTGCCGGCATAAGTTAGTTTATCTAAATTAACAATATGATAATTCGGATATTTGTTAATAAATAACCTTACCAAATGTGAACCAATAAAACCAGCACCTCCTGTTATTAATATTTTTTTAAATTCCATTTTTATAAATTTTTTTTAGCAAATAATTAGAATTCTAATTATTTAAAGGCCTTACAAAAAATAATTATAGGTTTAGTTTTTGCGTATTACAAACTAAAATAGGTTAAATTATTTATTTTGTTTTTCAGAATTCCTTTTACATCAACCACAATGCCACCTTCCGAAAGGATTGCCTTATAAAATGATTCATCTAAATTTAAATATTCCTTATGATTAACAGCAACTACTACAGCATCGTATCCTTTACCAATATTTTTTGTTAAACCGAAACCATATTCGTGTTTTAATTCAGTTGAGGAAGCATGTGGATCAATAATGTCAACCGCTACACCAAAGGATTTGAATTCTTTTACTACATCTGCTATTTTTGAATTGCGAATATCGTTTACATTTTCTTTAAACGTAGCTCCCATAACCAATACACGGGATACTGTAAGGTTTTTTTTAGCAGCAATTATTTTTTTAACAGTTTGTTTAGCAATATAAAATCCCATCGAATCATTTACATAACGTCCAGAATTAATAACGCGTGCATGGTAACCCAGTTGTTCGGCTTTATAAGTTAAGTAATAAGGATCCACACCAATGCAGTGTCCACCAACAAGTCCGGGTGAAAATTTCAGGAAATTCCATTTTGTTCCAGCAGCCTCTAATACTTCATAAGTATTTATTCCCAAACGATTAAAAATTATAGATAGCTCATTCATCAATGCAATATTTACATCCCGCTGTGTGTTCTCAATAATTTTTGCAGCTTCAGCAACTTTAATAGAAGAAGCTTCATAAACTCCCGGCTCTATTATCATTTTATAAACATTTGAAATTGTCTTTAAAGATTCTTTGCTGCAACCTGAAACTATTTTTAATATTTTGGTAATAGTATGTTCTTTGTCGCCTGGGTTAATTCTTTCTGGTGAATATCCTACTTTGAAATCGGATCGAAATTTTAATCCTGAAACAGCTTCCAAAACAGGTATACAATCATCTTCGGTACAGCCAGGGTAAACAGTGGATTCATATACTACGTAATCTCCTTGTTTTAATACTTTTCCAACTGAACGAGAAGCCGCTAGCAGAGGTTTTAAATCAGGATGGTTATGTTCATCAATAGGAGTGGGGACGGCAACAATAAAAAAATTCGCACGCTTTAATATATCTAATGAAGCGGTAAATTTAATATCGCAATTTTCAAAATCCTTTGACTCTATTTCATGCGATGGATCTATTTTATTTTGCATCATCTTTATGCGTTCTTCATTAATATCGAAGCCAATAACTTTAAATTTCGTTGCAAAAGCTAAAGCTATAGGTAATCCAACATATCCAAGACCGATAACTGCAATTGTTGCTTCCTTTTTTAATAATTTATTGTACATTTTTTTGTTATTATTATCTTTATTTTCTATGTTAATATTGCGGAAAAATAATATTTTGGAAAACAGAAACTAAATTTTGTTAATTTTTTTTATCTTTTTTTCTCAATGCATAAATTCGTTCTATTATCTCTACCACCTTTAGGCCTTCCAATGCATTGGTTGTAATTGTACTTCTACCTTTTATGGTATCAATAACATTTTCAAAAATATAATTATGATTGTTGGCCGACCCTTTGTAAGCTCCGTAATCATTGGCTGGATTGGTAGGAGAGAGTTCTGGCATGGTATAATCTTTTATATGGCAATGTTCTACCTTGTCTAAATATTGACCACCTACTTTAACGCTGCCTTTACTTCCAATTATTGTAATACTGCTTTCAAGATTTTTATCCCATAAGGAGGTAGAGTAATTGATGCTGCCCATACCACCATTCATGAAATTGAAATTTACAAAGCCACTGTCTTCAAATTCTGTTAATTCAGCATGGTTAAAATCTTTAAATTTTGCCTGTATATTATTTATATCACCAAAAAGCCAATATAAAATATCAACAAAGTGCGAAAATTGAGTAAAAAGTGTTCCACCATCTAATTTCTGAGATCCTTTCCATCCATCTTTTTTATAATAACGTTCATCTCGATTCCAGTAGCAATTAAGTTGCACCATATATATATCACCCAATATTTTATTATCTAAAATATCCTTTAACCAAATAGAAGGTGGGGAATATCTGTTTTGCATTACACAAAAAACTATTTTATGTACTTGTAAGGATTTAAAAATAATGGTTTCACAATCTGCTTTTGTGAGTGCCATAGGTTTTTCACATATAATATTTTTTTGGGCATTCAGTGCTTTTAAAGCATGCTGTGCGTGCAATCCATTGGGAGTGCAAATGCAAATTACTTCCACTTCGGGATGCGCAGCAATCATTTTATCAACCGATGTATAAAAGTGTTCTTTTAAATTAATTATTCCCAATTGTTCCTTAGTAGCAACATCACAAACGGCAACAAGTTCAGCTTCTTCATTCCTTCGAATCATTTCTGCGTGTCGTTTACCTATATGCCCTTGACCTACTACAGCAAATTTTATTTTCTGATTCATCTTGTTAATAATGGAAAAACTTATTATATTAATTAATTCTACATTTATATAAATGTACAGGATAAAGCTTGATTGTTATTATTTAAGCTATAAATTTATTTTTGTTACTTTATTGTTTTCAAGTTTATACTTTTCTTTACTTTCTTGGCAAATAGCAATTGCATCCTTATCAAACTTTAAACGATGTCCATACTCACTTATCCATCCTACTTGTTTCGCCGGGTTTCCTACCCATAATGAATAAGCGGGTACATTTTTAGTTACAACAGCCCCAGCACCAATAAAAGCATATTCGCCAATATTGTGTCCGCAAACTATTGTAGCATTTGCTCCAATGGAAGCTCCAGTGCCAACATGGGTTTTTGAATATTCGTTTTTACGATTTATTGCGCTGCGTGGATTGATAACATTTGTAAACACCATAGAAGGGCCTAGGAAAACATTGTCATCACAAGTTACGCCAGTATATATCGAAACATTGTTTTGAACTTTTACATTTTTGCCTAAAATAACTTGTGGTGAGACAACTACATTTTGTCCTAAGTTACAATTTTCACCTAAGGTACAATTGGACATGAGGTGAGAAAAATGCCATATTTTTGTTCCCTTGCCAATTTTGCAACCTTCGTCAATTATTGCTGTTGCATGTGCGAAAAAATCTTGGTCCATTTAATATGAAATTTTTAAAGTGTAAAAATAGTAATTTACTTGAAATATAGGGTTGGGAGGGCGTATTAATTTATACTAAATTAACAATTTGAATATGTAATTGATTTTAAAACAATCAAGTAAATACACAAATTGCCTCACAAAAAAAACAATTAAATGGCTGAATTTTAGTGTATTGTGGCGTTGTTTATATTTTTTTTTTAGAAAACAATCATTTGTTATTTATTGGCCTGTTTTACCACTTCTATCCATTTACCTGGTTTGCGTGAATTAATAGTGTTATCATACATTGCTTCACAATAAACGGTAGGTAAATAGTACCTTCCTATATAAGCCGCATTGAGCACAATACGGAAGGTGCTTGTTTTGTAAGGTGAAATGTTAAAATAAGTATATACCCTGTCGTCACGTATATCCTGATAAGTTGGGGAATCACTTTTAATCAAGCTTACGGCGTCATCCATTCGTGTATTGTGTATCTCCCAGCCGCTAGGAAATATTTGTGACAATGCCATTTGTAAATATTCGCCACGTAATCCAGGATTTATAATTTGTACTTCAGCGATAAAATCGGTTCCTTGTTCCAGTTTGCTTACATCAATTTTTGATCCTTGCATAGTGGTATAGTTTAGAGCAATTTTTAAGTCATTATCAACGTCGGTCTGATCGCCGGTTGCAGGTAAACCTTCTAATACAACACGTGCAAATAAAATCCCTGTTCCTTTATTGATAATACTCATATTTCCTATACTAGCACCTTTTAATTGCATATCAATTTGTTTTACTGGCAGTTTTGTGTTCAAACTGATAGGTGCACTGGTATTTATTTTCACATCATATTTCATTTCAGAACTTGCGCCAGCCCCAGAGCTTAAAAATTTAGAAACTGCAATTAAACAATATGCAGTAGATTGGGTGCTCATCCAATTGCTGGAATTCAAGGCTTTTGAAACACTTTTAACTAAAGGCGCTGCTTTTACTTTCATATCAAGCAAGGTTAATGTCTCAAGAATCATTGCTTCGTCACGATCGTTGGAGCCATAGCTATAGCCCATTTCACAGTATTTAGGAATTGAGGTTGCGGAACTTGAAATTAAATTTTTGGCAACTTCCGGCTGACCAGCTTTAGCGTAAGCTGCAGCTAATCTCCATTTGGCAGATACGGAAAGAGTGGGGTTTTCTTTCAAACGATTCATTGCGCCTAACTCTGGCGCTTTCGCTAATGCTAATGTATAAAGACGATATGCTTGAGTCAAATCATTATTGTAATAATAATAATTACCATTTGTTTTGGGAGTCCAGTCATTTGCCTTGCTACGCTGATAGCGTTTCCAATTATCAATAAAACCTGAAGGAAGAGAGTACCCTTTCATTTCGGCTTCCAGCATAAAGTGTCCTGCATAACTAGTTCCCCAATCGTCGGCATCATATTGTCCAGCCCAATAACTCAAGCCGCCATTTGAATTCTGAAATGATTTTAAGCGTTCAATTCCAATTTTGATATTTTTATCAATTGCAATTTTAAAATCACTGTTGAGCTCCATAATATCGGCCAAAAATAATTGAGGAAATACGGATGAAGTAGTTTGTTCTACGCATCCATGGGGGTAGCCAATTAGATATTTCAATCGTTCACCCAAATTAATAGGAGGTATAGAGGATAATTCAATTGTTCCCTTGTTTGTGCCAGTCATGCCTGGCGGAGTATAAGGAGTGTTCCAGGTTTTACCTGCTTCAATTACGGTTTCCAATACATTTACTACTTTCGGATTCGGGTTGCGAACATCAAGTTCAATATCGTAAGTAGCTTTTTCAGAGCCGCTGCTAGCAATAATTTTTACTTTAGCTACACCCAATAGTGTGTTTACTTTTAATTTAAAATTCAGAACTTCATCACCTACATCTTTAAAGTTAATAGTTTTAGAGGTACCATCCAAAGTACTGAATAGATTGTTTGCCTGAATTTCTACTTTCACATTTTTTATTTGTTTCTCCATAGCAAAAACGTTTACTGCAAGATCTACCTCTTCACCTGGGCCAAGTACCCTAGGCAATGTACCTAAAAGCATCAATGGCATGCGCACTGCTGTAGTTTTGTCAGCAGCACCATAGGCGCCATTGTAACCAGCAACCACCATCACTCTCACAGAACCTACATATTGTGGCATCATAAATTCTAGCTTTTTCGTTTCCCCTTTTTTCAAATGAAAAGGACCCATAAATTTTACCATTGGTTTAAAACGGTTGGCTTTATTACCTGCTTTATTATTTATATCGCCGTCGCCGCCTATTGCTAATATCCGAGATAGTTCAGCACCATAAGCACCCATTACCATATCAAAAAGATCCCAGGTTTTTACACCTAAAGCTTCGCGTGCATAAAATGCCGACCAAGGGTCCGGAGTTTTAAAACGTGTTAAATCAAGTAAACCTTCATCCACAATAGCCAATGTATAAGTCATTTCTCTTCCATCTTTCTCCGATATACTTAAACTTGCTTTTTGCTCAGGTCTCCATACTTCTGGTGTTTTAATAATTGGATTCAAATGTGTTTTAGGGTCTACCACAGAAATTGGAATAACCCCATACAAGCGTATTGGCAGGTCGTTTATTGTTTGGGAATGCGGCTGCACCAAAGTTATATTTACATAAACGTTAGGAGCCATTTCGGCAGTAACAGGGAATTTGTAATGTGTTTCACCTTTTTTTGTTTCTAGCCAATTTGCTTTTATTACTTTTGAACCACTTTCAATACTAATTAATGCACGGCCTCCATCACCTGATGGGAAAGTTATATTTACATCTTCACCAACATTGTATTGTTTCTTATCGCTCGAAAAAGAGAGGAGTGTAGCACCATCATTGCCTTTGGGAGATACCCCTGCCCATGCAGGCCAGTCGATATAAACAGTTTTACCTGTTCGGTGTCCACTCTCCAGGTCAGTTATACAAACATAAAAACGCCCCCAATCAGGTCGATTTACGCGGAAAATAAATTGTCCTTTACCATCAACAGTTGAAATAAATTGTTCTTGAAGCGGCTGTTTATATTCATTACCCACATAGTTTGCTAAATCACCTTCGTAGCTATCCCACCACCATCTCCAGTTTACTTTATAAACTTGTACCTTTAATTTGCTTTTTGAAATTGGTTTCCCATCACTATTAACTGTAATAATTTTTACAATGTGATTGGTATCAGTTTGTAAGGCGCCGCTAAATTTACTGCCTTCAGGGAGTTTCATCCCTACGTAAGAAGCATAAGGAGAGTAAGGTATTGAAAATTGATCTACACTAAAAGCACCACCTTGTTCAAATACCCTGATTTTAAAGTTTGCACGTAGCATACCTGGTGCCGCATCTTTAACAGATATATTTGGTTTTACAATGGCTTTACCTAATTCATTTGTATTTCCATCAAAAATAGTTATCGCTTCAGAGCTGAAATTGCGCGATGCATCTACAAAATGATAGTCCTCATATTTTTTGAAAGTAGTAGGAATCTGCGTTAAGGTAGCTTCTACTTTTGCATTTAAATTTTTGGCGATTGCCCCCATTAACCATTTCACTTCCAAATTCCCATTTTGATCTTTATGTGCCACAGAAAGTTGTTCCGTTCCAAAATCCAATTTAATTTTTAAGCGATTAGGCATTATGGTTTCCACCTTAATGCTTTTTGTAAACCATACTCCACCAACTTTTACACGAGCAGTCCAGTTGCCGGTAGGGGAATTTTTTTCAGTAGTGGTAGCAAAATTATAGAAGCCATTTATTCCAATCGTTTTAATCATTTTTCTAAATACTTGGCCTTGTGGATTCAATAATTCAAATTGCACAGGGTGGTTTTTAGGCAGGGTATTTAACTTATCTTCAAGGATAAAGGACAAAAATAAAGTATCACCAGGCCTCCATACCCCTCGCTCTCCATAAATATATCCTTTAATACCTTTTTGTATTTGTTCCCCCGAAATATCAAATGCACTCAAAGAAAGGGAGGAGCCGTCATCTAACTTTAAATACCCACGTTGCTCAGCACTTTTAACAAGCATCAAAAAAGGTTTCTTTTTAAAGATAGCATCACACATACCATCATCATTGGTTTTAAGAGATTTTAATACCTGCAGTTGATAATCCAATAATTCAACTGTTGCTCCTGCAATGGGCTTTGCTGTTATTAAATTGGTTACAATAAAATTCATAGAACCATCCGTTCCACATTTTGCTATTAAGCCTAAATCAGAAGCCAATACATTGCGCTTTACTTCTTTGTTTTTGTAATAGGCAGCTTTGCATGGGTTTTCTAAATCGTTATAATCATAATTGTAATATTCATAATCATCATAATAATATTCGCCATAATAATCCCATTCGTGTTTATCCTCTTCCATTGTTTCATCTTCCATCACTTCCTGCAAATCAGATTCCTCCATATTTTCTGTATCGCTACTATCACATTTATAGGTAGCATATTCTTTTTTGAAACTAATAATTACATTGTAAATCGCACCAGGTTCAGTTTTTATCAATTGTGCTAAATCCAAAGAATAGGTATTCCATTTACCCAAATCCAATGCGTTTTTTTGGCTTAGCTGCACTGTCTTTTTTAATACAATCTTCCCTACACGTCTAAGTTCACGATTACCTTCAAAATTATTTACCTGTAAAAACTGAGGGATATTTTTTTCGTATATTTTTAAAATTTTAACATCAATTGCTTTTAAACTTACTGCTTTAAAAGGAAAAATTAAACCTTTGGAATTTGGTAAAATCACACCTTTACCAATTAACTGAACTTCAGGTTTTAATTCGTCGAACAATATTTCCATCACATAACGAGCAGCCAATGGCGTTCCTAAAATATTTTTAACACCTAATTCAACTGCAATCATTTGCGATCCAATTTGTCGATTTTGAGGGTATACGCGTATTTCATTATCTTCGATAATATATTTTAATGGTACATCCTTCCTTAAAGTAACTAATCCATCAAGAGTTTGCCCTTCCATAATAGGATCTGAAAACTGAATTACAACGTGTTGTTCAGGGCTTTGTAATACTTTTACATCTACTACTTTGAAATCACCAAGTGCAGGTATCGTAATAATTTGGCTTCCTTTGATACCAAGATCCAATGCTGCGCCATCCCATTTTAATTCAACAATCTCAGGCTTTTCCTTTCTTTGCAGCCCATCCACAGAAAAACGATGTGTTGTTTTGTTTGATTCATGAATCCAGGTGATTGCAAAATTTTTATTGTTTTGCGACACGGTTAATAATTTTTCCACCAATAGCGCATCGGCAACATCTGCTGTAGCAATTGATCCATCCAAACGTTGCGTCCGCAAACTTTTTTTATCTGTAGTTGTGATACCATCTAAGTATACCTCAAATGATTGCTTCATTGTTTGGAAATCAAATTTGAAAGTTTCAAACGCATCGGTTACTTTTAAAATAGATGACAAATAAAATTCTGCATCATAATGTATATTACTTGGCAAAGGTTTTTCTGGACGGAATTCAATCGTTCTGCTATCTAACCAAACAGCAGTGCCTTTTATTGAGGGAGAAAAATTAAAAAGCGTTTTTTCAATTGGTTTACCAATTTCGATAGGCGTTTCAACTTCGTTAGTAAGTAAAATCCGAATAGTGGATTCAGTTGATATAATTCCTGATGTATAGGCGTTTATATATGAAATAAAGGCTGCATTTTCTGTTTTTTTGGAAGGGCTAGAGTTCTTGTTTAATAATGTAAGAGCTGTTATGAGAGCGGCCACAAAAGCTACTATAAATAATAATAATCGTTTTGACATAATAAATAATTTTTTAGGTCTATTTGAAACTTTTGATAAAGTTAATCACTTTAATGAATTTAATAAATTTAATAAAATTATTCTAAAAAATATTTTTTTCATTTATAATTAGTAGTTTTATGATTAAATAATTTATTCAATTGTATGATAAAAAATAAAAAACTTCTGTTGTCGCTTTCTCTTATTGCATTAGTGCTTGTTTCATATACTTATATATTCCAGAATGAAAAAGAAGAAGCCATTGATCAATTTGTAATGCAGAGTTTAAGTACATCGCATTATGCACCCAAAGTTATTGATGATGCATTTTCCGAAAAATTTTTAAAAGTTTATATCCAACGCTTAGATTTTAATAAAAAATTTTTAATTCAAAGTGATGTAGATGAGTTAAAAAAGTATGAACACGCAATAGATGAAGATATTAATTCAGGCCATTTTGTTTTTTTTAATAAGTCAATGGATATTATAAAAATTCGTGTGGATGAATCACAAAATTATTGTCAGGAAATACTGGAGGTGCCATTTGACTTTAATGCCGAGGAGAGCGTTGAGCTTGATTCTGACAAGCTTAATTTTACAAAAGACAAAGATGAATTAAAAGAAGAATGGAGGAAATACTTAAAGTATCAAACATTATCTCGTATTTCCGAAATGATGGATAGCCAGGAAAAGGCAAAAGAAAAAAGCGATACTGTTAAAATTAAATCGAGGGAAGAGCTTGAAATTGCAGCACGAAAAAAGATTTTAAAAAGTAATAATGATTGGTTTAAAAGATTGAAAAAATTAGATCGCAACGATCGTCTTACCACATACTTTAATTCTATAACTGCAATATTTGACCCTCATACCGAATTTTTCCCTCCAAAAGAAAAAGCGAATTTTGATATTGGCATGAGTGGTCAGTTAGAAGGCATTGGAGCGCAACTCCAAGAAAAAGATGGTATAATAAAAGTTACCAATATAGTTCCTGGTAGTGCCTCCTATCGAGAAGGGCAGTTGAAGGCTGGTGATGTATTAATAAAAGTGGCGCAGGGGGAGGCTGAACCTGTTGATATTACTGATATGCGCTTGGATGATGCTGTTCAACTAATAAGAGGAAAAAAAGGAACAGAAGTGCGGTTGACAGTAAAAAAACCTGATAATAGTGTTTTAGTAATTCCAATTATACGCGATATTGTGGTAATTGAGGAAACGTATGCACAATCAGTAATATTAAAAGGAAAGAAAAATATAGGGTATATAAAATTACCTTCTTTTTATGCAGATTTTAACGGTAAAAATGGCCGCAGTTGCTCCATAGATGTAAAAAAAGAACTTGAAAAATTAAAAAACGAAAAAATTGATGGTATTATTTTGGATTTGCGTTATAATGGAGGAGGCTCCCTATCGGACGTGGTAACGATGGCAGGATTATTTATTAAAAGCGGACCAATAGTACAGGTAAAATCCAGGTTTGGACTACCCCATATAATGGAAGATACAGACCCTTCCATCACCTACGATGGACCATTAACAATTATGGTTAATTCAAACTCAGCATCAGCATCCGAAATATTGGCCGCCGCTATCCAAGATTATAAGCGAGGGATAATAATAGGTACTTCTCCTTCTACATTTGGAAAAGGAACTGTGCAACGTTTTTTTAATTTAGACGAACAGTTAACAGCGCAAGAAGATAGTTTTAAACCATTAGGGCAGGTAAAAATTACCACTCAAAAATTTTACAGAATAAATGGTGGAGCAACCCAATTAAAAGGGGTGATACCAGATATTGTTCTGCCAGATCCATATTATTTGTTGGATCAGGGAGAAAAAGAACAAGATTACCCAATGACATGGGATGAAATTCCGCCTGCTATTTATGAAAAATTGGAGCCTACTTATTCCATTTCTAAACTAAAATCAAATAGCGAATCACGGCTAAGAAAAAATACAGGATTTAAAATTTTAGAAAATGCCGCCCTACGTTTTAAAAAACAAAAAGATAGCACACTCGTATCTTTGAATATTGATAAATATATTTTAGAACAAAAAAGAAATAAGGCAGAATCGCAAAAAATGGAAGAGTTTGATAAAGGAGTTTCTGACATAGAAATAATATCATTAAAAAGAGACGCCATAACCATAGCATTAGATACTTCAAAAGCTTCTAAAACAAAAGAATGGTATAAGAGTATTAAGAAAGATATTTATCTTAATGAAACAATAGCTATTATGAATGAATTGAAGAAATAGGGACTGGGCAATTCTAAAAATAATGTGTTAGATAAAAACATCTTGCTTTCTCCGTTTAAACAATGGGTATAAATATTCGAACCAAGAATTTAAAAGTGGATTATAAATTAAGATAATTTATGATTCATACTGGGAAATACGAATTTTAGTTAGAGTATAATTTTAAAATAAAATTGTGTGTTTTTATTTTTTCTTGAAAAAAAAGAAACAAAAGTTCAATAACAAGCCATTCCTCCAAACAGGCAACACTTCATTGCGTTTGTTCGGACCTCCCGCAAACGTCTATAAATTTATTTTGTTTAAATAACATCTTTTTCTTTTAGGTAGGCTTAATTGGATTGCCCTCTATATTCTACTTAGAGTCTAAATTAAACTATTGAATTAAGTACAATTAATTTAAATTACGTTTCCAAATAAATCATAATCCTCGGCAGCGATAATTTCAACATTTGCAAAATCACCAATACGTATATAATTTTGATCTGCTTTTACAAGTACCTCATTATCTACTTCGGGAGAATCAAATTCGGTACGGCCAATAAAATAATCCCCTTCCTTTTTATCAAAAAGAACTTTATAAGTATTGCCTATTTTTTGTTGGTTTAGCTTCAGCGAAATGCCTTGCTGAAGAGCCATTACAGCTTCGGTTCGGCTTTGTTTAACTTTAGCGGAAATATTATCTTTAAGTAAAAAAGCGCTGGTATTTTCTTCGTGTGAATAGGCGAAAATACCTAAACGATCGAATTTTGTCTGTTCTATCCATTCCAACATTTCTTGGTGGTCTTTTTCTGTTTCACCCGGGTAGCCTGCTATCAATGTTGTTCTAATGGTAATTCCAGGAACTTTATCTCGTATTTCATTCACCAAATCAATAGTTCTTTTCTTGGTAGTTCCTCTGCGCATGCTTTTCAGCATATCATCAGTAATATGTTGCAAAGGCATATCCAGGTATTTGCAAATATTTTTACGTTCATTCATTACATCTAAAACATCCATAGGGAAACCGCTTGGAAAAGCATAATGCAAACGAATCCATTCAATACCTTCAACATCTGAAAGGTTTTTAAGTAATTCGGATAGGTTACGTTTTTTGTAAATATCCAAACCATAGTAAGTTAAGTCCTGAGCAATAAGCATTAACTCTTTGGTACCATTTTTTGCAAGATGTTTCGCCTCTTTTATTAAATCTTCAATTGGTCGAGAAATGTGCACGCCACGCATTAATGGTATTGCACAAAAAGAACAGGGTCTGTCACAACCTTCTGAAATTTTAAAATAAGAATAATGATGAGGGGTTGTTAATAATCGCTCACCTATTAACTCGTGTTTGTAATCCGCTTTTAATGTTTTTAATAATCGAGGCAACTCTCTGGTACCAAAATACCCATCGATATTGGGGATTTCTTTTTCTAATTCAGTTCTATAGCGTTCACTCAGGCAGCCGGTAACATAAACTTTATGAACCAAGCCTTCTTCTTTTGCGTTTGCATAGCTAATGATGGTATCGATACTTTCTTGCTTGGCATTGTCAATAAATCCGCAAGTATTTATAATTACAATGCTTGAATCATCATCTGTACTTTCGTGCTGCACAACAAAATTATTTGCCTTTAATTGTCCCATTAATACTTCACTGTCCACAATATTTTTTGAACAGCCGAGAGTAACTACATTGACTTTATTTTTTTTAAGCGTTTTTGTTTTCAATTGTTTTATTGTTTTTTCCTAACAAAGATAAGTGAAGTTTTTGAAATAACTCCCGCAAATTAAACGGTTCAAAAACTGTGTGTTTTTCTTTTGTCTTGATACCCTTCGGCAAAAGCTCAGGACAGGCTCCAGAAACAAAAAATCAAGAACAAACGATTCCTCCCCACTTGCAACACTGCATCGCGTTTGTTCATTCCTCACGCGCGTTTTCATAAGGATGTTTTTTTGCAAAAAAATGAAATCATCTATTTTTATTGATATATCTATTTTGTCGAAATTGTTTTTAAAGCTTTACTATACTAAAAACGGGATAAATTATCCCATTCCACAAATTGGCAATTTTGCTTATTGTTTATTGCTTATTGTCATTTGCTTATTGCCAATTTCGTATTTTAAACACGTTATTTTATACCACATATAGTATAAGCAATCTAAGGTGAAAAACAGCTTGTATTGTTATATTTTTGGGACGGGTGAAATTTGCAATAATTTTTAAATCCTATTAAAAATCTATTCTTATTTATTTTGGATAACACAAATAATACTTTTTTACTGTTTTTTCTAAAACCTCAATATTCAATTGGTCGGAGGCTTTGGCTATATCTAAAACAGTACCATCTTTAAATAATATGTTTATACTAATTCTGTCGCCCCGGTACGCATCATTTGCTACAAAGCCAGAAAGCACAAAATAGTTTACTTCGTTATCGTTTAAGTTCAGTCTTTTTTTTATTTCATTTTTCAGTTTTTCAATTTTTATTTTATCGAATGCCATGCCTTGCATTTCTACTTTAAACAATTTTCTGTTAACTAAATGTTTGCAAAGCATAGATAGAACATTGTCTGTATGGGTGGTCCAAACTTTGATTGAAGTCATTATATCGTAATCATCAAGCAATGCAAATGCATCTAATAATTCAGGTTTATTAGTAAAATCAATTTTACTAAAATGATTATATAAAAATGTTTTTAAAGGAGGTGTACAAAAGAGCGCTACGTTATTTTTCGCTAATTCTTTGGCATATTTTAAAATATTCACTAATAAATTTTCGGCACTTAAAACTGTTTTGTGTAAATATACCTGCCAATACATCAACCTGCGAGCAATAATAAATTTTTCGATGGAGTATATTCCTTTCGCCTCTATTGTTAGCTGGTCGTTAACAACATTCAACATTTTAATGATTCGGTCGGAACTGATTACTCCTTCTGAAACTCCTGTAAAAAAACTATCGCGTTTCAGATAATCTAGCCGATCCATATCTAACTGACTTGAAACCAACTGATGTAAAAATTTTTTGTGATAATTATTTTTGAATATTTTAATTGCTAAAGTAAGCTCCCCATTAAATTCTATGTTTAGGCGATCCATGAATAATTGTGAAATATCTTCATGGGTAATATTATTAACAATACTATGTTCCAAAGCATGAGAAAAAGGCCCGTGGCCTATGTCGTGCAGAAGAATTGCAATTGTTACAGCTTTGGCTTCGTTCTCGGTAATTTCATGACCTTTTGATCTTATTTCTTCAATGGCTAGTCCCATTAAATGCATCGCACCCATTGCATGATGGAAGCGAGTATGCAAGGATCCTGGGTAAACTAAATTTGTTAGTCCTAGCTGTTTTATCCTCCGTAAACGCTGAAAAAAGGGGTGTTCAATTAAATCAAATATTATTTCAAATGGAGTAGATACGAAACCATAAATAGGATCGTTAAATATTTTTCGCTTGTTAGAAGAAGTTGTCATTTTATTTAATCTTCTGGTTTATTAAATAATTATATTTCAATCTTAATTCCATTTATTTTTTTAAAAAATAGATAAAAAATCGGAGAACCTTAACAAGGCCAAATAAGTTATTCTCTATTTTTTTTATTGAATTTAATAGATGTACCAAAGATAATTGAATTTATAATACTTTTTAAGCTCATTTTTATTTTTGATACGTCAAATTGCATTCATTTTTTTATATTTCGATCAAATTTTATAGGTGTTTATTTTAAAAAACATCCTCTAATTTATTAGATTGGCTAATCTTGTTTTATAAATTTATTGGACAATTAGTGCAGTTTTCGAAATAAATCCGCAAATTAAATGTTTCAAAAGCTGTGTGTTTTTCTTTTGTCTTGATATCCTTCGGCAAAAGCTCAGGACAGGCTTCAGAAACAAAATTGAATAGGCTAATAATAAATTATTAAAATAATATATTAGGGGATTTTATTTCGGATGAAAATTTATGAAATACTTTTAGGGAATTATAATTTTAAAAATGGGTATTGAGGCCCAAAATGGTTGGTAAATTTTTAAAATAAAATTATTTACAATATTGTTTAATAATTTCTTCCGCTTTAAAGCTGCCTAATGTTTGTGATTTATTTAAATCCAGGCAGGCACCTTCCTTATCATTAGTCCTTGTTTTAGAAATGCCTCTATTATAATATGCTTCGGCGAAATCTGGTTTTAATTCAATAGCTTTATTAAAATCGAATATTTCACCTTTAAAATCGTTCAATTTACCTTTCATTAATCCCCTTAAATTATAAACCTCATAAAATTCCGGATTTAAGTCAATGGCTTTGTTGCAATCAACCAAAGCTAAAGAATAGTCTTCCAACTCACTTCTTGCATATGCTCTATTGTAATAAGGTGCTGGGTAATCCCATTTAAGTTCTATGGCAATATTAAGGTCATGAAAAGCAGATTTGAAATTATTTAATCCGATGCCAGCTTTTGCTTTTTCATTATATATTTTTGCATCATCAGGCCTGAAATCAATTGCTTTTTCAAAATCTTTCATCGCACCAGCATAATCTTTAATTCCGTTTTTTGCATTCCCTCGTAAAAAAAACACTTCAAAGTCGGTAGGATTTACTTCCATTGCTTTATCATAATCACGAATTGCACTAGCGTATTCCTTTAGCTGAAATTCAGCATTTCCTCTATGAAGATAAGTGAAATAATCAGGTTTGGCAAGAATAGCGTTGCTGTAATCTTCTACCGCACCAGAATAGTCACCTATTTTATCTTTTGCAGTAGCTCTGTTATGATAAGCTTGAGTAAAATCGGGGTTTAATTTTATTGCCTTATCGTAATCTTTAATAGCATTTTCAAAATCACCTATTAGATCTTTTATATACCCTCTATAAAAATACCCTTCATAGTTGTCTGGTTTTAGACTAATAAAAGTGGTATAATCCTTTATCGCTCCGTCATAATTTTCTAATTCGTTTTTTGCTAATGCGCGAGCAAAAAAATATAAAGACTCTTCCGGATTATATTTTATTGCTTTATCATAATCTTTAATAGCTTCTTTATAATTTCCTGCTAATGAGTTTGCTGTTCCTTTTTTATAATAATTATCACCAATTTCCTGAGAAAAAGAGGGGGAAATTATACCAATTGCAATTAAGAATGCGAGAATAAAACTTTTCATTTAATTTATTTTTGTTTTTTTTACTATGCAAATATATAATAAATTATAACTATTATAGCTAATATTATATTCAAAAAGCTGCATATTATTTTAAAATGTTTAAATTGTAGTTATAACTGAAAAATTATTCTGGTAATTAAATAGTTATGGAATTTCTTGTAAACGTGTAATTCCTATTAAAAATATGGAATTAGAACATGTGGGGGCTAAATAAAGAAGCTTTTTGTTCAATAGGCATGCTTTTTAATAGTATTCGTTTTTTTTTAATAAATTTGTAATTATCTTTAAGTTTAATTTACAAACAATTTAAATCATTAATAATGAAAAAGTACATCTTGATTTTTGCAGCACTCATAACTATTGAAAATACAGCTTTTTCTCAAGCTGCAAATTCGGGGGTAGTTAAAAACTTGTCAGCTGATCGGTTTAAGGCAATAATTGCTTATGATAAAAAAGGCGTAATATTAGATTTACGTACAAAGGATGAAATAAAAAACGGATTTATTAAAGGATCCGTACAACTTGATTTTCTGGCAAAGGATGCAGAACAGCAGATTGATAAATTAGATAAAAATATAACTTATTATGTTTATTGTGCTGGTGGGGGACGCAGTGCAGATGCTGCTGCATATATGGAGAAACATAAATTTAAGTCTGTTTATAATTTCGAGCTGGGTTTTGCGGAATGGGAGAAAAAGGGTTTCCCTATTGAAAAACAATAATATATTCTTTAAAAATTAGTATGTCTTTTTTGGATTAATTGGGAAATTCCTTATAAATAATTTATAGAATCATTTTTTATAAATCAGATGATACTTTCAAAAAATTATAAACAAACCTTCATGTCTTTTACATTCAATTGAAGAGTTGTTTTTCCGTTGAACTCATTTTCTTCAATAGCATAACAAGCATTAAAATGTTTTTTTTGAAACACATCATCAAAATGATGCCCTTGAGCAAAGGCGATAGATGAAAAACAGGGCTGCGGTATTTCAGGTGCTTGTAAATCCATCTTTAAATGATTGTTGCCAACAATTCGAGCATTTCCTTTATCTATTAATCCTTTTGTAATAAAAACGGGCGACATGTTTTCAGGGCCGAAGGGTGCGAATTGTTTTAATATCCGCATAAATTTTGGAGTAATATCTTTCAGATCCATTTCTGCTTCAATAATAATTTCAGGAACTAGCATATAATCCTGAATGGTAGCGCTTACAACTTCCTCAAAACGCTCTTTGAAGGCTGCTAAATTTTCTAATTTCATTGTTAGTCCTGCCGCATATTTATGTCCTCCAAATTGTTCAAGCAAATCAGAACAAGATTCAATGGCATTATATACATCAAAATCTATAACAGATCGAGCAGACCCTGTTGCTTTACCATTTGATTCGGTAAGTATGATAGTAGGGCGGTAATATTTTTCAATTAATCGAGAAGCTACAATTCCAATAACACCTTTATGCCAATTGGGTTGAAATAATACAGTAGATTTTCGTTTTATCAATTCAGGATCCTTATCAATCATCTGTAATGCCTGCTCAGTAATAGTTAAATCAAGCGCTCTGCGTTCAATGTTAGTAGCATCAATAGTTATTCCTGATTTTTTTGCATGGATATCATTTTCTGAAATTAATAATTCTACTGCATTACGGCCTGTTTGAATTCTACCTGCTGCATTTATTCGAGGACCAATAGTAAATACCAATTCATTGATGGTAATTTTTTTTTTGATGTTTGCCAATTCTAATATGGCCTTTATCCCATTGCGTGGTTTTATGTTAATTTGTTCTAATCCAAAAAAACAAAGTATCCGATTTTCATTAACTATGGGTACCATATCCGAAGCAATGGAAATGGCTGTTAAATCAAGATATTCTATAAGATTATCAAAAGGAATATTTTTTTTTTGAGCGAATCCTTGTATCAATTTAAAACCAATGCCGCATCCACAAAGTTCATCAAAGGGGTAATTGCAGTCAATTAGTTTCGGGTCTAGAATAGCAATTGCATTTGGCAATAAATCACCAGGGCGATGGTGGTCGCAAATAATAAAATCAATGTTTTTATTATTTGCGTAATCTACTTTATCATTAGCCTTTATGCCACAATCAAGTGCAATAATTAAAGTGAAATTATTTTCTTTAGCATAATCGATGCCCTGAAAAGAAATCCCATAACCTTCGGTATACCGATCAGGAATATAATAGCCGACATAAGAATTTTCATCTTTTGAAAAACCACCTATTTCATCTACTGTTGAATAAAAAAGGGGGAGTTTTTTTAAAAATGTATAAACCAACGCAACAGCTGTTGTTCCATCCACATCATAATCGCCATATATTAAAACCTTTTCCTGATTCTTAATTGCTTGCTCCAATCGCAAAATGGCTTTGTCCATGTCCTTCATTAAAAAAGGGTCGTGTAAATCAGCTAAAGAAGGGCGAAAAAATTTTTTTGCCGCTTCAAAATTATTTACGCCTCGGTTAACAAGCATGTTAGCTATTAATTCGTCAATACTCAATTCAATAGATAACTTTTTTACTGTTGCCTCATCAGCTAATTTTTTAATCGACCATCTTTTTTCCATATCTGTTTTTATTTTTTAGCACACGATAAAAAATCAATTTATAAAATATCTTATTTTTTTATTGAAATTGTTTTAATTGAAAGGTATTATTATTTCAATGATGTTCATCTATTCAAGAGCTTTCAATGAGTTTTGTTTTTTTAAAATGTACTGAAATATTATTAATTTAGTCAAATGTTTTTTATTTTTAATTCAATTTGACTAATTAAGTTAAAAGTAATCAAAATAATAGTATTGTTAAATTCATTTAAATGTATTTATAATTTGTAAGGTAATTAAAATATAGTATCGAATAAAGCAATTGTATTCTATTAAAAATTATATTTGTAATATGTTAAAAGTAAAAGTAAATAACAAAAAGGAACACAAAATAGTTTTTGAAAATAAAGAAACTGGCACCATCAATGGAAAAGACTTTTCTTGGGATATTATAGCAGTAAAGCCAGGGAGTTTTCATATTATTAAAGATTTTATTTCCTATAATCTTGAAGTAATTGAAGTTGATTTTGTAAAAAAGAGTTTTTTGATAAGCGTAAATGGCAATAACTATGAGCTTCTTGTTGAAAACAGATACGATGAATTGTTAAAAACTTTAGGTTTTGATAATTTAGAAGCCAATAAAATAAATGAGATTAAAGCCCCTATGCCTGGTTTAGTAATTGATGTTTGCATTTCAGAGGGCGATATAATAAAAAAAGGAGATAAAATTATTGTTTTGGAAGCCATGAAAATGGAGAATATTATAAAATCCCCTACGGATGGTATCATTAAAAAAATAAATGTTAAGAAAGGTATGGCTGTAGAGAAAAACCAAATACTTATTAATTTTATATAATCGCTCTTTATCAATTTTCAATCTTTTATTTTATTCTAGCAATGAAATACAATAATTCCCGAAGAGTTTTTTTAAAAAAGAGCAATGCCCTTGTTATAGGTGCAATGGCATCCTGGAGCATCATAGGTAAAATTTTCGCGTCTCAATTGTTTTTAAAAACAGAAATGATTAAATTTGAAGAAGGCAAATTTTTACTTCCTGTATTGCCATATAGCTATGATAGTTTAGAGCCACATATCGATAAATTGACTATGGAAATTCACCATAGCAAGCACCATCAAGGGTATGTTAACAATTTAAATAAAGCTTTAGAAACATTAGATAAGTCATTATTAGAAAGCCCTCAAGCTTTAATAAAGATATTTGATAATATTATAAACCTACCACCTGCAATTCGCAATAATGCTGGGGGGCATTATAACCATTCCTTATTTTGGATAATAATGAAGCCAAATGGAGGAGGGAAACCAAAAGGGAAATTAGCAAGTACCATCGATGCTACTTGGGGTTCATTCGATGAGTTTAAAAAACAGTTTACAGATGCTTCACTAAAGCATTTTGGTTCAGGATGGGTATGGTTGGTTGTTAACAAAGGGAAGTTAGCCATTAGCGCCACTTCTAATCAGGATAACCCTTTAATGAACATGGATAGTATTTTAATAAAGGGCACACCTATACTGGCCTTGGATATATGGGAACATGCTTATTATCTAAAAAATCAAAATCGAAGAGCGGAGTATATTGCTTCGTGGTGGAATGTATTGAACTGGGAGGTGGTTGAATCGCTCTTTACTATAAACGTTAAATAAATTATATAGATTTCAAAATCTAAATTCTCAATAATAAAATTACCCTAATTTTTAAAAGCAGAAAGTAAATATTTTAATAATTCACTTTCTGCTTTTTTATAAAAATACTTATACAATATTTAAACAATTTGATAATGCCTCTTTATATGAACCACCGATAGGAATAACTTTTCTGTCGCCTTCCAAAATTAAATTGGGTTGCTCTACTGAAATTATTTTATCAATACGAACTATGTATGAACGGTGCACACGAACAAAATCATATGAAGATAATTTTTTCTCGATTTCTTTCATAGTAGCATGCAGCGTATAACGCATGGTTGATGTGTTTATTACCACATAATCTTTTAAAGCCTCTACAAAAAATATATCATTTGAATTTATTTTCACCAATCGGGAATTTGATTTTACAAAAAGTATGTCTTTTGAATCTTTGTTTTCAACAAGAGCATATAAATAATTAAGTTCCTTTTTTACTTCAGATTCTTTGCTATGCTTATATAGTGCTAACTGAATAGAAGTGTTCAAGTCGGTTTTTTTAAATGGTTTTAGTATATATCCAAATGGTTCGGATATTTTAGCCTTATCTATAGTGCTATCATCAGAAAAAGCAGTTATAAATATTACAGGGATATCAAATTTCTCTCTTATTTCATTGGCAGCATCTATTCCACTCATTTCTCCGCTTAGCATAATATCCATTAATATTAAATCAGGTTTTAACTCTCCAGTTTTTTTTACTGCATCTTCCCCACTTAAACAGATCTCTACAACATTATAGCCGAGTTCTTTTAAGCTGTTTTGAATGTCTTTAGCAATGATACATTCATCTTCGCAAATTAAAATATTTGTTTTTGTCATGGCTCTGTTTTTTATTAATGTTTATATTAATGGAATTTGATATAATAATAAAATGTGATTTTTTTTATTTAGATGCTTGTTTCTAAGGTATAAATTATTTATTTAAATACAATTATTAACAGTTTTGTTGGTTTTGAATATGTAATTTTAATTTATATAAAATTATTATCAATCAACAAAATTTAGAGAATATTTTTTTGTGATTTTAATTTTGTGTTTTAAATTAAGAGTAAACTAAAAGTTAAAAAAAAGTAAAAAAAAAATTAAAATATTAAAAATTTGTTTTGAGTTGTAAAAAAATATTTTTTTTCTTATAACAAATTTAGCTTTTTTTTCAAACAACTCCTACATTTCGTCATTATTTTCCATGTAAACTGGTAAATTTAGAAAAAAGGGATAAGCGTCAAAAAATATTGTATCTCTGTATTCTTTTGGCATAATTGTCTTTCTTGGTGTTTTGCAAAAAAAACGGCTATTATTATTCTTATTTTACTTAGTTTTTGAAGCAGAAAATTTAAGCTGCTGGCATTTATAATACTTAATCTATTTATAAAAACAGGTCCAGACTAATTGATATATAAGCCGTTTGAGGTGCAGGATAGCAAATTACAAGAGTTTTTACAGGGTGTTTTTTTTAAACTATTAAATAAATTCAAATTTATCCAATGGAATCAATAGTTTTGTTGTCATAAATTAATGATTTTTAGAAAGGTTTATAAATAATGTATAATTATTAATTTTGTTAAAAAGGAAATAATGCTGTTCTGATTTTTTTTCCCTTTTAAGAAATAGATAAAATAAATTTTACGAAATAAATATAAAAAAAGATATAACTTTTATGGAAAGAAAAATGAAACCCGAAAGCTTGATGATGTCTTATGGTTATAAGCCAGAACTGTCAGAAGGTGCAATAAAATGTCCTATATTTCAAACCTCCACCTTTGTATTTAAAAGTGCCGAAGAGGGGAAAGCATTTTTTGAAGTTGCTTATGGACTAAGACAAAAAAAGGAAGGCGAAGAGTTAGGATTAATTTATAGCCGTATCAACAATCCCGACCTTGAGATATTAGAAAATCGGCTCACCCTTTGGGATGAAGCTGAGGAGTGTGCTGTTTTTGAAAGTGGCATGTCGGCAATATCGACTGTTTTATTGGAGTTTTTAAAACCTGGTGATTTGCTTCTCATCAGCAGTCCTCTGTATGGCGGTAGTGATCATTTTATAAAAAAAATATTACCTAAATTTAATATTAATGTTGTAGAATTTTATGTGGGCCAATCCAAGGAGGAGATAATTGATTTAATCAATAAAACAGGAATGTCTGATAAATTAAGTCTTGTATATATAGAAACTCCGGCAAACCCAACGAATGATTTAATTGATATTAACTGTTGTAAAGAAATTGCAAAACATTTTTCATCACCAGAAAAAGAAATTTATTTAGCTGTTGACAATACCTATATGGGTCCACTATGGCAACACCCACTTATGCATGGTGCAGATTTAGTTTTATATTCTGCAACAAAATATATTGGTGGACACAGCGATGTTATTGCTGGCGCCTGCCTAGGTTCCAAAGAATTAATTAGTCGTGTAAAAGGCTTAAGAACATTTCTTGGAAATATGGCTAGCCCAAATACGGGATGGTTATTACTGCGCAGTTTAGAAACCTTAAAAGCAAGAATGGATATTCAAGCATTTAATGCTAATAAAGTGGCTGATTTTTTAAACAATCACGCATCGGTTGAAAAAGTTTATTTTCTCGGCAATATTACGGAAAATGATACGGAACAATTTAATATTAAAAAACGTCAATGTTTAACAAATGGAGGAATGATTTCATTTGATGTGAAGGGTGGTGAAAATGAAGCATTCAAGTTTTTAAACTCCCTAAAACTTATTAAACTTGCTGTGAGCTTAGGCAGTACTGAAAGTTTAGCCGAACATCCTGCAACTATGACCCATGTGGATGTGGATGTTAAGTTAAAACAAAAATTACATATAACAAGTAAAATGATTAGACTGTCGATAGGAGTAGAGCATTATGAAGACATTATTTATGATATTAAACAAGCAATTGAAAAAATTTAACAATCTACATTTAAAATATTAATTATAATTTGCCAATTCCATTGGATAGCATTAATTATGGATATGATAATTTTAATAAATTAATTTTAATATAGAAACCAATAAAAGAAGAAGTCTTTTTTTATAAAACCTT
>Ga0114966_10000690_pt1 | contig 32373 bp, 31 predicted proteins | sample M_130207_XF_Meta_FD_87029 | JGI IMG/M metagenome (GOLD analysis project Ga0114966, IMG submission 87029) | Freshwater microbial communities from Lake Montjoie, Canada to study carbon cycling - M_130207_XF_MetaG | ecosystem: Environmental > Aquatic > Freshwater > Lake | place: Lake Montjoie... | reverse complement strand
AGAAAAAGAAGAAGAAGAAGAAGAAGAAGAAGAAGAAGAAGAAGAAGAAGAAGAAGAAGAAGAAGAAGAAGAAGAAGAAGAAGAAGAAGAAGAAGAAGAAGAAGAAGAAGAAGAAGAAGAAGATTCTCCGGTTGGAGAGGAAGTTGAAGTTACTGGTTTACATGATTCTCCTATTGGTGAAGAAGTTGAACTCAACGATTCAGATGATTCTCCTATTGGTGAAGAAGTTGAAGTTACTGGTTTAGACGATTCTCCGGTTGAAGAAGAAAGTGTATCTAATCCTTTTCTCTCTCCTGGATCTGAAGAAGAAAAAATGTCTGGAGGTCAAGATGAAGAGAAGGACGAAGATATTTTTGCATCAAATGATAATACACCAGACACCGTTGAAACATATAAATCTACCTCATCGTCGGTTCATTATCAAATTGACCCCCAAATAATAACAGGAAAACAAGGATTAGAACGTATTATGGACTTTGTTGATTCAAAAAATCCTCCTATTAAGGGGTCCTTTTCATACAAACCAAAATATTCTAATAATCACATTTTCTCTCCAAGCGAAATTGGAAAATATAGTGGGAAAATTAAATCAATATGTGAAAATATTTTAAATTCAGAGGGTATCATATTAATATATTCGCAATATTTAGACGGAGGTTTAATTCCTATTGCTCTTGCATTAGAAGAACTTGGATTTTCCCGTTTTAGCCAGAATTCAAAAAATTTTTTTACAACTCCCCCAACAAATGAACCATTAAACGCAATAACAATGAAAAAAAGACAAGAAAAAGGAGAGAACTTTTCTACAGCAAAATATTGCATGATTACAGGTGACCCTCGTATATCACCCAACAATAATTATGAAGTAAAAGCAGTTACAAGTGATAACAATGTTGACGGACATCGCATTAAAGTTATACTTATTTCACAAGCCGGATCAGAAGGTGTTGATTTTAAGTTTATACGCCAAGTCCACATTATGGAGCCGTGGTATAATATGAATCGTATTGAACAAATTATTGGTCGTGGTGTTCGTAATTTCAGCCATAAAGATCTCCCTTTTGAAAAACGAAATGTTCAAATCTTTATGTATGGAACATTGCTTACAAATACAAATGAAGAAGCTGCAGATTTATATGTTTATCGTCTTGCAGAAATGAAAGCTGCTCAAATGGGAAAAATAAGTCGCATACTAAAAGAAACAGCAGTTGATTGCATATTGAATTATGAACAAACTAATTTTACACAAACTAATTTTGAAAAAGCTTTAAAATCAAAAAACGAAACTGTAACACAAATTCTTGCTAATGGTGAAGTAATAGATAATTTTAAAGTTGGAGATATTCCTTATTCGGCAACATGTGATTATATGGAATGCGATTTTAAATGTCATCCAATAAAAACTATAACAGACTCTGATATACGAGAAGATACTTATAGTGAAAATTTTATAATAGCAAATTCTGATAAAATAATTTCAAGGGTTCGTAAATTATTTGGAGATAAAATAGATGGTAGATTTTTTTTTAAACGAGAGGATTTAATAAATAGAATTAATCATCAAAAAAAATATCCTATTATACAAATTTTTTCTGCTTTGACTCAGATGATAGAAGATAATAATGAATTTATCAACGATAAATATGGAAGAACAGGAAAATTGGTGAATATTGGAGATTATTATTTATTTCAACCGATTGAGTTGGATAATAAACAAACTACAGTATTTGAACGTAGCATCCCGATAGATTTTAAAAATAGCAGTATACAATTTACATTGAAAAGAGGGTTATCAAAACCTTTAGCCAGTGTAAAACCTTTATCCGGTGTAAAACCTTTAGCCAGTGTAAAACCTTTATCCGGTGTAAAACCTTTAGCCAGTGTAAAACCTTTATCCGGTGTAAAACCTTTATCCGGTGTAAAACCTTTAGCAACAGGTCTAATTATAGATGATGACGAATTGGAAGAAGATGATTCTGATAATTTTTCAGAAGATTCTCTTTTAACTCAAGAACCTGGTAAAATTATTATGGATGAAATTTCCGAATCATTTAATATTGCTCAACAATTTGTTAAAGAAAAGTTTGCTCCAAGAGGAGACGACAATTGGTACAAGCATTGCGGTATAACAATGAGAAAAATGGTTGAAGATGGATTTTCATTAGAATATCTAACAGAATTTTTGGTTGAACATATAATTGATATGTTGCATTATAATCATAAGATAGTATTGCTTCAATATTTGTACAAGTCAGAAATAGTATCAGATAAAAGCATACAAAGTTACGTTCGTCAATACTTTGACTCTAAAATAAAAAAATACAAAGGGTTTACGTTTATAGTTTTATACAACATTAAAATACAAACTATATTTTTATATGATTCTGCAACAAAAAAATGGAAGCAAGCTCCGCCGGAGGACGGTCGTGAAATAAAAATTAATTATTTAGATAAGGAATATTCTATGGATAAGGTTCGTAGTCAACTTGCAACGTATTTAGGATTTTTTGATTACGAAAATAAAAACTACAGTTTCTTAGTATTTAAAGTAAAAAACACTCTGGAAAAAAGAAATACAGGTGCTCGGTGTGATGGAGCAGGAAAAAAGGATACTCTTGCGTTGCTTAATAAATTAGTTGGAAGCGAGAAATATACAAAAGATAGCACTAAAGGAATGGTAAAAGAAGAATTGTGTTCATTGGAAGAATTTTTACTCAGATATTACCAGAAGACAAAAAAAGACAATAAATTATGGTTTTTTGATCACGAAACTGCCAAATTGTATGGATTATAAAAAATATTAGCATATATTAAGTAAACTATTTATTATATGCATTTTCATAAAAAAAGAAAAACATTTTTCAATAAGAGGTTCTATGGTAAAAAAACAAGAAAACTGAATATTGGAGGAAAACCTATTGGAGCAGGAGGATATGGTTGTGTTTTTCGTCCCGCCTTAAAATGCAAAAACAAAGAACGTCCATCCTCCAATAAAGTGTCAAAATTAATGACATCTAAACACAGTGAAGAAGAATACAGCGATATTACAAAATTTAAACCATTGTTGGCTACTATAAAAGACTATAAAAAATATTTTTTAATAGATGGCATTGAACTTTGTAAACCCGATAAGTTAACTGAATCGGATATGATGTCATTTGAAGATATTTGTAGTCGTGCATTTAAAAATGATGGTCTAACAAAAAATAATGTCAATGATAAATTGGATGAATTATTGGTGCTAACCATGCCAGATGGTGGCGTTGATATAGATAAAACATATAAAGGTAATGATACAAATGAAATGATATTACGCGCAAACAGTTCTCTCATTCAACTGTTAAATCATGGCATTGTTCCGATGAATAAATTAAACATATATCATTGCGATATAAAAGGGTCTAATATATTGATAGACACTCATGGAGATACTCGCTTAATTGATTGGGGGCTGTCTCAGGAATATAACCCCGAAGATGAAACAAATCAATTCAGCAGAACACTTCAATTTAATGTTCCTTTTTCTGTATTATTGCTCAATTCCATATTTATTAAAATGTATCAATCATTTATTACCCGACAAAAGGGTAAACCTATTTCAAGTAAAGAAGTCTTTCATTTTATAAAAAGCTATATGACATATTTTACAAAAAAACATGGACATGGACATATTAGAACAGTAACTCTTATCTTAAAAAAAATATTTGGTGAACAACTTTACTCTAATTCAACATCATCAAATGAAGATAAAGTAACATATAATTTTATTTATACATACCTAACAAAAATAGTTATGGAATATACAAAAGAAAATCAGTTTTTAAAAAAAGAATTTCTTGAAAGATTATTTTTACCTACCGTTGATATTTGGGGATTTATTATATCATATGTAGATTTATTGTCTGTTCCCGTGGAACGCGGCATTTTTTCTCAATTAAAACATATATTTACAACTTATTTATACGAAAATCCAACAACTCCTATAAATGTTGATAATCTTACGCGAGATCTCAAAAAACTAATTCCAACAACTTCTTATTCCATTACTGATTCTGTTGCGTATAGCAATACAAGCGGGCGTATAAGTCAAAAAAATAAAAGGGTTTCACGCCGATCTTCGCGAAAAATAAAATATTCTTAAAATATATGAAACTTGAATTACTTATTTTAGGCGTTACTGCATTTCTAATCTATAATTCATACAATGGTGGAAAATATACAAAAATGTTAATGGCCTGGAAAAAATATTACCAAATGATATTTTTTGCAATATTAGGACTTGGATTCTATTTGATGATAAAAAGGAGCCCTGAACAGGGAAAACAAGTTTTAATGCACGCAAATAATTTTGTGAAATATATGCCATTTGATCGCTCATCAATGAACATATTGAACCCTTTATTTGATTTCACTTCTACAAACTCGTCTGGATTCATGGATGGGTTTGATCAAGGATCAAACGATCCCGGCCACCCAGCAGTTCATATGTTTACTCCTCCTGGAGAGAGAAAATTACTTCAATCTGGTAAAAATGGAAGCAAGCGCTCCGTAAGCGAAACAAAGAAAAAATATGTGGCTTCCAACCAGAATTGGAGATGCGCTCATTGCAATGAACAATTAAATGCTTGGTTTGAAGTAGATCATAAAACAAGATTAGCAGATGCAGGAGATAACAGTGTAAATAATTTAGAGGCACTTTGTAGAGAGTGTCACGGGAAAAAAACAGCTATGGAAAACATGTAAATGCAAATAATTATTATGTATTTAGTATATAACAGTAAATACATAATTAAATGGCGTCCTTTTTTCAGAATTTGAAAAAACAATTGAATAATCTATATGATATCCGACTTGGTGCAAGAGGGGCAACAGCTCCCGTCGCAACTCCAGTTGGATCTGTAGTAAAAGCAATACCAGTTCAATATGTAACTCAAAAAGTTACTGCTTCTAATAGAGAAATGACAATTAAATTTTTTACTCTTTTTATAGTTTTTCTCTTATTTTTGTGGAGTTGGTATTTTATTGATAAAAATCACAAGGCATTTACGTTGGAAGGGGGTTTTATTTTAACTTTTTTAGGAGCATTTGTCATCTTGTTTTTAACAAACCAGGCTTACAATGTGGACGTCGTTTATAAAATAAACAGTTTTATAGCCATGGCTATCATATATGTGATATTAACCGCTTTATTTTATTCATATGATCCTTTTGGTTACGTAACAAAATACTTGGGAATATTTATATTTACATCTATTCTTGTATTTAGTGTAATATGTATAAGCATTTCCTGGTTTATTTATAAGCGTAAAAACAATCTTTTGGTTATTGATCCAATGGCACAAATTGTAATTCAAATGTTAATTTTAATAGTTGGAGGAGTGGCAATTGGTCTCGGTGTGTATTATTTACTTAACGCAAGTGGTGCATTCAGTACAAACTTTAGTCTTGTATCTGTTTTAATATATATTATTGTTGGAATGATTATTGCTTATAGTGCGTATAAATTATTAATGTTTGCAAATGCATTCAGTAAAGACAAGAAAATATTTTCCAATTTATACGATAAACCATGGTATTCTATATTTTTTGGAACTGGATCTATGGCCCAACAATTTTATAAAAGTCGGACTTCATTAGATCGTGGAGAGAGATACGGATTCTATGTCATGTTTTTTGTCATGCTCTTGGTAACACTGTATTTAATTTTTAGTTACATTACTCGTGTTACGGTTGGAAATTTTTCAAAGCAAGGAGGAAAACAATTTGTTGTGGAGCCGATTGACGTAGATTCAGAGCAAACAATTGCGTCATTTCACGATTTAAATACCGAAAATAAATTTAAATACCGGTATGGTTTATCGTTTTGGGTTTATATTGACGAACATGCGCCAAACACAAATTATTCTTATAGCTCTTATACAACAATTCTTGATTATGGCGGAAAACCAAATGTAAGTTACAACCCTTCATTAAATACTCTGATTGTTACAGTAAAATCCGTTGATCCGGAAATGCAAATTTCTACAGAAAAAATTATTATGAAAAAGGAAAATATTTCTCTCCAAAAGTGGCATAATATTGTTATTAATTATAGTGGAGGAACAATGGACATATTTTATGATGGAGAGTTGGCCAACTCGGCAATAAATGTAGTACCTTATATGACAATGGATAAATTAACAGTTGGTCAAAAGGGAGGAATAAATGGTAAGTTATGTAATTTATTGTACTTTGACCAGACAATGAATATTTTTCAAATACAGAATATCTATTCGGTTTTGAAAAGTAAAACTCCTCCAACAATGTCTCCATCTGAGTTATTATATTTTATACCAATTTCAATATAAATTTTTTTAGTAAAAAAGATGTAAGTTGCAAACTTTAGTCATTAGTTGGACAAATATTATTCTATAATTATATTATATGGCATCTGGAAAATTTGTTTTTGTAATCATTATTTTCATAATATTAACAATTGGTATATTTAATGTTGTTCAAACTGGATATTCATCAACCGGAACTAAAGCACCAGTTGCATTTATGAATGCAAGAACTATTATATTTGTAATTTTAACATTGTTGTTAGTGTATATTGTATTTAATTATTTGCTTGCCGATACAAATAAAATATCAACTATGCAGTCAGGCCAAACAATAATAACTGTTGACCCCAGCACTTTAGCAACTTCTACAAACACAAGTAATTATGCTTATTCTATTTGGTTTTATGTGGACAATTGGAATTACCGGTATGGTGAACCTAAGGTTATATTTGGGCGAATGGGTGCACAAAGCTCTACAGCGGGAGCCAATACAGCGGGAGCCAATACAGCGGGAGCCAATACAGCAGGAGCCAATACAGAAACAGCCACTACGACTGGAGCAGAGGAAACAACCTCTGGTATTGATCCCTGTCCGTCTGTAGTTTTAGCCCCAACTGAAAATAATGTCATTATCAGTTTAGCGTGTTATCCAGGGGATCAAACATCGGCCTCTACTCCAAAAACAGGGCATGTTGTCCATAACGTGACCGTTGCAAATGTTCCAATACAAAAATGGGTAAATCTTCTTATTAGCGTTTATGGAAGAACATTAGATGTCTATATTGATGGAAAGCTTGTGAAAACTTCTATTTTACCAGGAATAGCATATGTTAATCAAAATTCACCTGTTTATATCACTCCTAACGGGGGATTCTCTGGCTGGACTTCCGAATTACAGTATTGGGCAAATGCCCTTGACCCTCAGACAGCATGGAATATTTATGCAAAGGGTTATGGCGGATCAAGTTGGTTCGGTAATGATTACAAGGTTCAGGTCGCCTTTTTAAAAAATGGACAGACACAAGGAAGTATATCTGTATAAAAAATCATAATATAAAAACAAAAACATATGTAGTTATATTATGAATGAAAGTAATCTATTTATAAAATATAAGTCTTCGTATAGTTCCTCATTTATTGATTTTACAAAGCATGTCTTTATAATATCGGGATCTTTTTATTTATTATGGTTGAATCAAAATAATGCTATCAGTTGGTTAATAGTTCCCCTTATTTCCCTATTATTAAATAGAACATTTATTATTTTTCACGATTGCTGTCATAGATCGTATACTCCAAACAAACATCTAAATTATATATTGTCACATATAACGGGTATAATAGTAGTAACAAGTCCAAATTGGATATTGGACCACCACACGCATCATTTAACAAATGGAAATATAGAAAATAAACAAAAATATTTTTTTAATGAAACTATTATCTTAACAAAAAAACAATATAATTCACTCTCAACTTTAAAAAAAACTTTATATTATGTTTACAAACATCCTTGTGTATTTTTTACAATTGTACCCACTTTGTATTTTGGAGTCATGCAACGATTTATTTATATTTATAAAAAATGGAAGCATCCAAAAAAATTTAATGCTACTCTACAAGATGTTATAACCGATCACGTAATAAATAACATTGGGGTTTTGATCTATTTTTATATTCTTTCTTCCACAGGAATACTTCATCATATAATGACTTCACTCTTCGTGTCATTTTCAATATCTTTTATGATTTTTCACAATCAACATTCGTACAATCCTGCATATGCGGTAAAAAATGACACTTGGTCTCAACGAAATAGCGGGTTAATTGGAAGTTCATTTATTCAGATTCCATATTTTCTTAAATATTTTTACATGGGGATAGAATATCACCACATTCATCATATGAATTCAAAAATACCAGGATATAATTTAGAATATTACCACAACGAAGTAACTTCTAATAGTGATTGGTTTAATAATGTTCATAAGGTTGGGCCCACCGAGTTTTATAATAATCTTTGGCTAACTTTATTTGACGAAGAAAACAACAAGTACATTGGATTTTATGATAAAAAGATTATTTAGCAGAATAGAATTGTATTATTTATAAGTTGGTTTCCTGCTATAATGTATTTTCTTTTTATAGTATATAGTATTTATGGCAGGTACATTCTTAAATTTATTTAATAACAATAACAACAATAATATGAACTATGGCTCCAGACCAAATTATTATCCAGGAATGACAAATTTTGCAAATCAATCTTCTGTAGGAAATGTTGGCGCGTCAAAAGATTTTTTAGAATCAAATTCATTGGTAGCCCGCTTATCTTTCATGTTGGTAATCATTGTTTTATTTGTTGTTATATTACGTTTAGGAATTACATTACTTGTTTGGTGGCTTGGCGCTTCTAATTCCCCTCATCTTATTAACGGATCTATAGATTCAACGCAAATGATGGTATTTCCTCAAGACCCCGGGTCAAAGGGTGCAGTGACGATCCCTCGTTCAGTAAACGCTAAAGATGGTTTAGAATTTACTTGGTCGGTCTGGATTTACATTAATAATATTCAATATTTGGAAAACCAATATCGTCATATATTCCATAAAGGAAATGAAACCATGAATAGTAAGGGAATGATTTATCCAAATAATGCCCCTGGATTATATATTGCGCCCAACACAAATTCTCTGGTTGTGGTCATGAACACATACAGTGATATAAATGAAGAGGTTGTAATTCCTGATATTCCATTAAACAAATGGGTAAATGTTATGATTCGCTGTGAAAACAATACCCTTGATGTGTATATTAACGGAACCATTTCTCGTAGTATTAAATTGGCTGGAGTTCCAAAACAAAATTACGGTAATGTATATGTGTCTATGAACGGAGGATTTTCTGGTAATACGTCTAATTTGTGGTATTATAATTATGCATTGGGAACAACACAAATTCAGCGCATTGTGGATCAAGGACCAAATACAAAGATGGTCGGTAGTTCTATGAACTTGCCCAGTTCTAATTATTTATCATTGCGATGGTATTTTACTGGAGCCAAAGATCAATTCAATCCATAAGAAATTTTCATAAATAATAAATGTATTTATGAAACATTTTAATTATCTATTATGTATAATGGCGACTATTATAACAATACCAAATCCAGTAATAGAACGTTCTCCAGCAACATTAATATACAATAACCCATCTTCTATTCCGTTTTCAGGAAATTCTTATGTACTAAAAAACACATCCGGAAATAATGTTTCCAATATATTTACTTATAATGCGAATAAAACTCCCACTATATACGAGACGCTTCCTTTGCCTGCAAGTCAAAGTGTAGGAGTAGTTGATAAAAATAATATTTTGTATACAGCTGACTACAATAATCAAATTGTGTATAAAAAAATTATGAATGGGGCTCCTATTCCAATGCTTTCAAGTCCTTTATTGACATATCCAGCAGGTTTAACGATTGACAATCAAAATAACCTTTATATATCAAATGGTGGAAGTACAACGGGTTCTCCATACAATGGATACATTGTGAAATACAATCTGACTACTAATATTGTTGACCCTTTATTTGATAAAACTCCGTCTTACATTAAAGAGTTAACCGGTATAGTGTATAATTTAAACAATAACACCTTATATGCTTGTAGCTATGATGGAGATATTTATTTGGTAAATCAAATCACAGGAGCAAACATATTGCTTTATTCAGTTGGAACTCCTGGTCTACAACAAATTGCATATGATATGACTAACAATTTATATGTTACTACTTATAACTCTACATCTGGAACTGTCGTAAAAATATCTAACTTGTTGGCAACCCCCACAAGCAGTATATTGCCTAATTTAGGATTTCTTGTCCAGCCAACTGGTGTTGTTGTGGATGCAACCAACAATCTTTGTATTTCAGATGTTTCCGGTAATCTAATAACATATTATTCATTATCATTAAATGCTCCATTTCCGGGAAGGAGTCTTACTATTAACCATCCTTATTTCTTAACATTAGATGAGTACGGAAACTTGTTTGTTTCACAGTCTAACTTAGGCACGGTATCTACATTTGATTATACAAATTTTATTTTGTATTTTACATTTAATAATTTACTACTTCCATCTGGTCTAAATACACTTTCAATTTATAATATAACTACTGAAAAAACAGTTGCAAGTGGAATTGTTGTAAATGTTCTACAAAATGCGCCTTGTATAGGATTAGGACCTGGTTATTTACCCAATCCAACACGAGTTTGGAGTCGCGTTCAAAGTGTGTGTTCTTATCAACCTACGTTTGTAGAAGATATGGTTTATATACCATTTCTTAAAAAAACTATTCCATACAATCAAGTGGCAGAAGCATATCAAATTTACTATAAAGGAAATATATTACAGTATAAGAAAAACTCACAGGATCTTACAAAGCAATTACGATACAGCAAAATAGCAAAAGGAGAATGGACAAACCGAAATACAACATGGGCGTCTCAATCACAGACCTTTACTGAACCAAATACCCAAAGTTTAAAACGAGTAAATTATACAAATATTCTTGCTTCCACCGGCCAAGGAACTAATCTACCATTAACATGTTCTATACCAGTGACTGGTGTGACCCCTGGTATATTACCGTCTCCAGTAATACCCTCTGTCCAGGATCCTCCTTCAACATTACCTCCGTTTGGAGCTCCTGTAAATCCTTATCCACCAAATACCTTACCGTTTAATCCTAATAATGTAAATATAGAACCTGATCCAATTGTTATAGCCAACGGAGGGTCTCTTATTTGCAATACAGTTGAAAATATTTGCACTGGTCAAATATTATCACAAACAACTCAAAATTTTTGCAATTTAACATCGGCATCAGATGTTCCTGGTCCAGAAAGATTATTATGTTTTAATGATGGTCTTCAAACATGGTATCCACGACAAAGACTTACAATGAGTTCAAGTGGAAATAAATTTCCGGTAAATTATCCTTTATTAAAATCTGCAAATGCAATACCTTCTGAAAAAGTTTAGGTTCTTAACGAAGGATTCACGCATACATCGCTGGAAGGAAATATATCTCCGGACATGCAGACATCGGATTCTCCCACTTTTGCACATGTTCTAATACCTTTTTCTTGGCCAATATAACACCACCCTGCTTTACCCGATGTTCCTTGAATTTTACTATATGAATCATCTGCTTCATAGTCTTGGTTTTCTGTTTTCTCTCCCGAGTTATTTATGTCCTGGTCTAATGTTGCCTGTTTTGCTCCTTTTAAAGCTCCTGTCGTAGCCCCTGCAATTACATTCATACCAGGTGCGCTCGCCTGTGCGGCTTGTTTTGTCGTTTCTACTACGACAAACCCAAATAAGTTTGCTATTTTTTGAAATAAGATAGCAAAAATAGTTGTAATATCAGTGGCTCCTTTTGCTAAATATACAAAAATATTAAATCCTAAGAATGCTAAAACTAAAAACACAATTAACCATGTAATCCAACTAATATTTTGAATCCATGTAAAAAAGGATGTTGTGGATTGATCTGGAGATTCAAGGCTTGGCATTTTACTAATGGGTTTATTGGCTGATTCTTTTATATCATTCATGATATTATCTACAAATGTGTTTTGTGGTCTATTCTCTCCGTAATCCATTATAATAAAAATAAATATATTTTATTTTGATAATAAATGTATTTATTTGAGTGTCAACAAATATAAAAATTGGTTCAAGTCTCCTAATATTTCATCACGAACATTGAATAAATCTGAGTTATACATAATCTTCATATCCGAAGATTTATCTAAACTGACCAAAAACTGTTTGGCGGCGTTTACTTCTCTCTTCATATCCGCAATTTCTGATAAATTTTTTAGTTTAAGTGTATTTGTCCCCATTAAGTCAATACGTTCTCCGGTTTTTCCAAGCAAAATTTCAATAAATTTGTCAATATTGGTACTGAGGCTGCTGTATAATTCATCTGAAGCCTTGTGCCCTGCAAAGCTCATTGTTTTCCAGTGGTATAATTTTACAATGTTCAAAAGTGTCAAGAAATTGATTGCAATGACTTTTATAAAATGTTTTGCAAAGCTTCTATGGCGGGGTGTATGCGGATGTCCGTAGTGACGATTCTTCTTCATTGTTTTTCCAGCGCGATGGGAAAATACGCGGGGCATAAAATTTATTCTTTCAGTCTTCATACAATAAAGTTAGATAAAATTATATACGCGGAATAAATGATTCGCCAAAAGAATTCATTTTCTCTAATTTTTCAATAGTTTTTTCTAAATTACTTTGTTTTGCGTGTTTGAATAAATAATCTGTATTTGGTGCTTGTTCATTTGATTTTATTTGCTTATAAACTACATCTATTTTCTCCATTACTGTTGCCATTTTAATTTTATCGTCAGATGTTACAAGTTCTTCATGATAATTTATTGTTTCCAATAAAAGTGAGATTGCAAAATACATAAGATATTTGCGTTTTTTATATATAGTTGGCATGTATTTCAGTGTATATAATTTCAATAAACTCTGTACTGTTTTTTGGGTGAGTTTGTCTTTTTTTTCTGCCTGGGTTATTATTGCATCCCAAATAAGCCATACTACATCCATTTGAAATTTTGATTCAACTGGCATTTTAGAACGACGTTCGCATAGACATTTTTCCTTTTTTGCCTTGCATATTGCTTCAAATTGCATAATCCATTCCATCCAATAGCACGCACTAATTGTATTTTTTCCTTCTGGCGATAAAGAGTACATGAGTTCATTTACCGCAATAAAAAGCTCCTTGCTGTCGTCTTTTAAGAAAATTTCTGTTCCATATATCACATTTGGAGCTTTAAACCGGTCTGTCATATTTGTCATAATAAAATCGTCGGGTTTGATTTTCACTTCATTAAAACTATGTTTTTTTTTAGCAGAACAAAGAACGCACATAATTTCACAAAAAAGTTTTCTTATTTTGTCATTGTTTCTCATGCGAATTTCTTGTCCTACAAACCCATTGGACACAATATCTTTAAAAGTGTTTATTCTGAGTTCTAAATAGTTTGCTATTTTAGGATTCCCAGTATGAACATGTTTGCTATAAAAAATAATAATTATGTCCCATAGATCACTATAATGGCCTGCGCAAATTAATTCTGCGCACCAGTAACACGATGGTTCTATTTTTGATTTCATCAGGCTATTTAGTAATTCCTTTTTCACATCTGTTTTTTTAAACTCTGAAAAAGAGATTCCCTTAAATAGCTTGGCTTCTCTTTTATCATTAATTTCGCAAGATGCCATTCTTATACATATTTATCATTTAATTATTGAAAAAGTTCCGTAAAAAAATAACAATAGTACATATAGAACCCATGAAATCTATATTTTCTCCTATTCTAAAAACTTATAGTAGGTTATCCGATTGGGGAAAAATATTATTGTTTGTTCTCTTTCTTCTTATTATGGTTGCATTTTTTAGATTTATCAGATTGGGAGGAAAAGAGGGATTTGAAACAAGCAAAGAATATACCATCAAAACTGGCACAGATGTTTATGATGACTTTTATTCTGACTTATATGATCATCTTGTGTATAATAAAATAAAGGATGATTACGAAATCGGTGAAATTGTAAATCAAGTAAAACCTACCAACGAGAGTGTTATTTTAGATGTCGGGTCTGGAACAGGACATCATGTTTCCGAGTTGGCGTCTAAAGGATTCAATGTGATCGGTTTAGATGATTCTCAAGCAATGGTAAAAAAATCAAAAGAAAATTATCCAAATGAAAAATTTATGAAGGGAAATGCTCTTTCGTCAAATATTTTTCAAGAAAATACATTTACGCACATATTATGTTTGTATTTTACACTTTACTACTTTAAGGACAAAATGAAATTTTTCAACAACTGTATGAAGTGGTTGATGCCTGGTGGGACACTAATTATTCATGTGGTAAATCGTGAAATGTTTGATCCAATATTACCTCCTGGTAATCCACTTCTACTGGTTTCTGCTCAAAAATACGCCAAAGAACGTATTACAAAAACAAAGATTGTATTTAATGATATGGATTATGTTTCTAATTTTGACTATCAACCTGACCAAAATATGGCATTTTTTAGAGAGAAATTTGTAAATAAAGAAACCGGAATGGTTCGTAAAAATGAACATCATTTGTATATGGAGACGGAGGATGCGATTTTGACAATGGCACAAAATGCTGGATTCATTGTACAGGGAAAAATAGATTTAATCAAATGTCATTATGAATATCAGTACTTGTATATTTTGGTTAAACCCAATTAAATTTTATGTCCATTTATATTAAGACGTATATAAATGGATTCTGCTGCTTCACCTTTAGAAGAAAATATTATAGATGTGTTAGATCGCGGTTGTGACCCGGCTAAATTATTGGATTTGTATAATGCTGATCCTTCTATTATAAACCGCGCGGATGGACCTGATAATGTAACTCCTTTGTTAAAAGCCATTCAAAAAACTACTGAAGAAAATCCAGATCAATATAAAAACTGTATTGAATTTTTCCTTAATCATGGAGCAGATGTAAATCTTGCAGATAGTGATGAAAATACCCCGTTGATACTTGCATGTGAAAAAGGTTTACTTTCCATTGTAGCAATGTTGTTGGATAAAAATCCAAATGTAAATGCATTCAATAAATATGGGATTTCTGCTTTAGACGCATGTATTAAAGATAATGAAAACCCAAATCCTACATATATATCTTTAGCGGAACAATTGGTTGAACATGGTGCAAATATAAATATTAAAGATTCTACAACAGGGCGTACCCCGTTAATATGGTCAATTATTCACAATGATCAACAAATGTTTGACTATCTTATTTCCAAAATGACAACAGCTGAAATTGATGTTCCAGACAATGAAGGAATGACTGCATTTTTACAGGCGTGCCAAGAAGTGCATTTTAATGGTACGCTGCATTACGCTGATAGTCTCATTGAACGCGACGCAAATATATATGCGAAGAATTCTTCTGGTGAAACTGCAATATATTTATTGAATATGAACCAAGACGGTCGTAACTCTAAATTAATAAAGGAACTAAAAGACAAAATATCGGGTACAAATTTGGGTGCAGCGTTTGATGATGCCGCATCTGACCAAGAAGACCCTAAAATTATTCAACTATTATACGACGATGATGTGACAGTAGATCAATTACGAGCTTTAATTGAAAAAGATCCTGAACAAATAAACGCAAAAGATCATCAGGGGAGTTCCGCATTAATGATAGCAATTCATCACGATAATAACGAGTTTGCAAAATTTTTTATTGACAATGGCGCAGACATTAATTACATAAATACAAAAATAATTCTCAATAAAAGAGGCAGAATAAATCAAAATTTATATCAAAATACAGCTCTCATAATGTCTTGCGAAAATAATAATGTGGAAATAGCAAAACTTTTATTGGATAAAGGCGCGAAAATTACAACAAAGAATTACGACTCTGATACTGGTTTTACCCCGTTGCTTGCATGGGCTGAACATAGTTATGATAAAGATATAAAAGATTTGGCCATGGTGGATTTGTTTCTTGACCGTGGATTAGCAACCATAAATGACACGACAGATCACGGACATACCCTACTATCTTTATTTATAGAAACCGGAAAGAATGAACTTCTACAAGGATTAATTGATAAAGGGGCAAATGTGAATAAACCGGTATTGAAGATTTTTTCTTCTGATAAGGACACTTCCGATAAGGATGGTTCCGACAAGTCCAACAAGGACGATAAGGATGCTTCCGATAAGGATGCTTCCGATAAGGATGCTTCCGATAAGGATGCTTCCGACAGTGTTTTGCCAATAAATGATCCCATAGAACAAGAAGAAGGTGTTCCTGAAGTACAAATGGAACAGGAAGAAGGAGAAGTGAATGAGCATAGTTTTGAAGATGTGGTTAGTGAATTTCCTAATGATATATCTGCAATTGCAGATTTAGATGAGTCAGATTTTCATATTATACGAGGACCTTTCAGTAGTTCTTCCGGTGAAGGAGCCCCTGCTGGTGAAAGAACCCCTTCTGATGTCGGTGAAGGCACCTCTGTCGGTGAAGGCACCTCTGTCGGTGAAGGAACTCCTGTCGGCGAAGACTCCTCTGTCGGTGAAGGAACTGGGTACGAAGAAGAAACCTCTGTCGGCGAAGACGCCTCAGACAGTGAAGAATCTGGGTCAGAAGAAAGTATATGGGATCGTTATGGATCAGAATACGACTCCAACCAATTTGGCGCTCCCTCAGATGTACTATTTTCTCCTTTATCGTCTGCAATCGGCCTCAATAAAATGGAAGCATTCAAATTTCTTTTAACAAAAAATGTAAATATAGATGAAATTGTAAACAATTTTACACCTCTTATGCTTGCGTGTAAAGAAGAAATAAAAGAAATGGTAAAAATCTTAATTGAAAAGGGGGTAAAGATTAATGAGCAAAATGCAAGCGGATACAATGCTCTTATGGTCGCGATTCATATATACGATCCAGAGTTTGTAGAAATGTTACTTAATGCGGGCGCAGACGTAAATCAAAAAAATAAAGCGGATACAAATCCTCTAATTATTGCATGCGATGTTGATAATCTTGCAATTACAAAATTATTACTTGATAAAGGAGCAGATACAAACGTTTCAATGGATCAAGGAGATACACCTTTGATAAGTGCGTGTAATAGCGAAAATATTGAACTGGTGAAATTGTTAATTGATCACGGAGCAAATGTGAACGCTAAAACAATGGATGGATTTACTCCCTTAATAGTTTCGTGCAATAACAACGATACTGTGACTTCAAAAATATTACTTGAACATGGCGCAAATATAACAGATAAAACAAAAGATGGTGTTACTCCATTGATCGCATGTTGCGAAGCCGATAATATAGAGCTTATAAAACTATTACTTGAGCGTGGAGCAAATGTAAATGATCAAACCACAGATGGTAACACACCTTTATTTTATGCTGTAAAAAACAGAAGCATTGAAACTGTAAAATTATTGCTTGAAAAGAAGCCGGATTTAAATGTGATGGATTCAGATGAATTCACTCCATTATTATATTCCTGTATGGAGAGAAGCTTTGAAATCGTCAAATTACTTGTTGAGGCTGGAGCAGATATAAATGTTACACAGAAAAATGGATACACTTGTTTAATTTATAGTGATTACGATAATGAATTTGACGATGCCCAATATGGAGAAGGAGAAGTAAATTTGGTTGAAGAAGGAAAAAAAATAACACGGTTTTTGAAATCAAAAGGAGCCATAGAAACCAAATTTGACCGTAAAGAGCCGTTTAATTTGGATCCTATATCACATAAGGAATTACCAGAATATACTGGAGAAAAAATCTCTATTCAACCAGACCAAACTGTAATGGACTTTATAGAAGGAACAGAAATAAATATATTAGAATATGTGAAAGATCCTGATAATATTGTTTTAAAATACGAGGATTCCTATTTTTTGACCACAAGAACTCAATTAGGACTATCTGGTAATATGGAAAAAACAGACAACTCTATTGTGTTTGACTGTAAAAAGGTGGATACATTTAAGTATGTAGTTAGAGATAAACCATATTTGGTGTTGACAAGTTTGGGCGTTGAATTTAGTGTTACAGAAGCATCTCATGTAATTCCTTTAGAAGACGCCATTTCTATGCAAAAGCAAGAATCAGGCAATTTTTTTATTGTATTGCCCACCGAAGAAGTTCTTGTAAGTACCACCACAGATAATGTATTGAACGGAAAGTTCGGAAATGGAATAAGTGCCCCGCATTGTCAAACTGGAAAGAGCGCAATCGTATATAAGATTGAAAGGTTTACCCCTGTTCTACAAGCCAAATCTTCTGAACAAACGACTCTTGGAAAAAGAAAAGCTGATGTAGATGAAGACGAACAACAAGATGAAACTACTGATCAAGGTGACATAACTCAGATGAAAAGAAAACCTGATGAAGGAGCCGAAAGTGGTGAATCAAAAGAACAAAAAACTTCAGGTGGAACTCGTAAAGCCAAAAAACGGAATTCTATTAAAAAAACACGAAGAGTAAAGAAGAGCAAGTCTAAACCTAAACTAAAGTCCAATACAAAGTCTAATAAAAAGAAGAAACCCGTGGGTCGCGTTACTCGCCGCAAAAAATAAAAATCATGATATATAGTTTTAAACTATTTATTATGATTTCTCTCAACTCTTATAGGCCTGATCTTGCAAAAGATTCAACATTTCGCAATTACGTTCCATATATTGCAATTGTTCTTATTCTCTTTATAATCATAGTTTGTACGATCATTCGCATTAAATATGGATTCTGGTATTACCAGCCAGTGTTTCATTTATACGATTTGCGATACTATATTTTCCCTCCTGGAATTATCCAAGAAGAACTTCCAAGAGAGAACAAATTCACCAATTTTAAGCAAATACAAACTATACCCTTCAAAAAGGTAACAGATTACCAACTTACACAGTTTGTAAATTTTGTCAGAAAACATTATTATTCAAATAAAGACAACAAGTATTCTCCGAAAAAAGAAAACATTGTTCCCTATTTTAAAGAACCCTATAAATACGATGGATATCTTTCTCTCTTTGAAGAAGAAGTCTTATTGCAAGATATGAAGGACGACTCTCAAATAAAAGACAAAAACATAATTGCAGTAATGACGAGCCGTCCATTAAATGTTTTTATACGCGATAAACGCTATGGCGGAACATTTGATGTTTATTATGTGGATTATTTATGTGTGCATAAAGATTACCGAAAAAAAGGCACCGCCCCTCAGATTATTCAGACCCATGAATACAATCAACGACATATGAACAAATCCGTGTGTGTTTCTCTCTTCAAGAGAGAAGGAGAACTTACTGGAATTGTCCCTCTTTGTGTTTACAAGACATATTGTTTTTCTTGCGTTGGATGGAAATGTCCTGATCCTATGCATGCTTCTTATACTATTGTGGAATGCACTCCTCAAAATCTACATTTATTTCATGATTTTTTGAAAGAAAATCAATCTAAGTTTGATATTTCCATTACCACATCGGTTTCAAATATATGCGAGCTTATAAAATCGGGTAATGTATATTTATTGATGCTATTGAGAGATGGAGAAATTTGCGCAGTGTATTTTTTTAGAAATTCATGCATGTATATTGCAAATGGACTAAAAGCGTTGACATGTTTTGCTTCTATTTGTAGTACAAGCGTTGGAGATTTTATTCAAGGATTTAAACATGCTTTTTGGAAGATTGCAAAGAGAGAGAAAAAGTATGGTTACCTGGTAATTGAAAATATAAGTGATAATTATTCTATTATCAAAAACATAGAGCTAAAAACGAGAGTATATGCTATAAGCCCATCTGGGTATTTTTTTTACAACTTTGCATATCACACATTTGATTCTAAAAAAGTGTTGGTTATTTGTTAAGGGGTAGGGGACCAAGGTCGCCCTTTCCGCGAAGCTTAAGGACCCCCTCCTTTTTATTATTTCTCTCCGCCTTTATTTCAAATTCTTTACAGCGTAGCCGCTAAAATGTTGGCAATTACTTGTATACAAATTCATTGATTTTTTCCATGATGTTATTTGAAGTAGTTTTTGTTTCAGTTCTCGGTCTTTTATAGAGGACAAGACTTGCATACTTTTTCTCTCAGAATCAGAATGTGAATTTATTTTATCATTTTGAACAATCCAATTTTCCAAAAGTTCACACTCATTTTCCGAATAGGGTATTTGTCGTACTCGTGTCTCTGCAGGAACATTGTGTCCCAAAGCTAATTTTAACAGTGTTTTTGGAAGACTTTGATTGATCGGAGAGAAATCTATGGCATAAGTTTTTAAATTTTTATCTGTTATCGTGACAATATGATGGAGCTTCAAATCTGGAGCAAAATTTACTATTGCGCTTTTTAAAACCGCCACTTTGTAGTGTAGTCCATCTAATAGAGACAATAAAAATACTATTATAATAAATTTCATATTCTAATAGTATACAAGAAATAGTTTATTTGCGGTTTCTTCTTGATCCTTTCTTATTGCGACGGTTTTTTTTTCCGCCCATTTTCTTATGGGACTTACTTTTGTTGGTTTTACGTTTATGGGATTTACGTTTATTGGTTTTACTTTTATTACTTCGTTTGTTGCGACGAGATTTTCTGCCGCCTTCTTGTGGCAAAGGTTCGTCTAAATCTAACCCAAAAGGATTATCGCCTAAGTCTGCATCTGTGTTTTCTAAACCTAACATAGTGTCAACTGTGGATACAGATCCCTGCATCATAGGAGAAGAAATATTCGGATCCATCTTCTTCCAATCTTTTTTATTTAAAAAATTTTTTACTTCTGGTCCTTCTGCTTTACTAATGAGAGGTTCATTCATTAAATCTCGGGACTTGTCAGTGTAAGCATTGCCAGTCCCTTCCACTTCCCTCCTGCGTTTTTCAACTCTTTTCATTTAATATATCCAAAGAAAAATCTATTAACGTGTGTATTTTCCAACGCGAGTAAATCCATCCACAATAAAAATAATAAATACGCCTAAAAAGGAATATAATACAACTTCTTCGGTTACATGATTTGTTCTCTCATCTTGCTTTTCTTCCAATAAATGAATGACATAGTTTAGTTTTTGCATAAGCAAATCATTAGAGGAGCTATATGATGGCATAGGAGGGGAAGCTTGGGGTTGTCTATATCTTTGATTTTGTTGTTGTTGTTGGTGTTGTTGTAATTGCTCTCCAGAAAAGTTAGGAATAAATTTTTTGTAATAATCCACATTGCTCTCTTCTGTTCCATAATTTTGCTGAAAATCATACAGTTCAAAATCAGACTTTTGATTCGGTTGAGGCTGAAGTCCTAAAGATTTCAAAACTTCACTATTATTTTGCATCCCTTCTTTACCTTCCGCTCTCATCGCTCCAACCGATGACGCTTTAGGTGGAGGATTTTCGTAATAATCACCCAGATCATTTCCGCCGTCTTCAGAAGCATTGTGGATAGACTGTAAAACAGTATTCACTTTATCGTTATTTACCTCGGGATAACGTTTTTGTGTTCTCCTATGTGCGGCGGCGGTCTTCTTTTTCTGAATTATACTATTATCATTTTCATTATCAAATATTGCTGCATTAAATGCTAAAGACATTCCTAATAAAAATTAAGATAATAATTTATAAATCAATCTGAATTAAAATAGCGGGGAACCCAGGTTCCCCCGCTTTCCCCCTCCTTCCCTTCGGGCAGGATAAATCCTTATCATATTTCATAACATTTTATCTTTATGAAAAATCCATAATTTTATCCTGGGTTCCCGGTGGATAATGCTAAATTAAAATATAGGCAAAATATATAAATGACTAAAGGAGATAAAAATTTATTTACCATTGTGTTGTGTGGATTGATCATCTATTTTTTATTGTATCCACGCGTGTTTAGGGTATTATCAACTAGTATAGTTGGTCGCATTTTACTTGTTTCTCTTGTTATAGTAACAACAAATGTTCACTTGTATTTAGGGTTGGGCCTTCTTTTAGTCATCTTTTATCTCTATAAAGATGTCATGATGGAAGGATTTGAATCCACAAATGTTGTTCATAAAAAGGAAGAAAAACCAATTGCTGGGACAATAGCTTCTAAAACTATATCTGATTTAATTCATATTCAAACGGTCGTTTCTCCTAAACCATCCAGCTCAAATTTACCATAAATATTTTAGCTTTATCCACCGGGAACCCATGATAAATTTACTGAATTTTTATAAAGATAAACTGTTATTAAAGATGGTAAGGATTTATCCTTCCCGAAGGGCAGGAGGGGGCGAGCGGGGGAACCTGGGTTCCCCGCTAAAATATTCTCATTTAATTATATTATCTTTGTATAAATATAATTGAACGTTATGAAAACTCATACAAAATTTCTATTTATTTTTGTATTTATTAGCATTGCACTATATATATTATATAGAATGTCAAGAATAGAATCCTTTGTTCCAAAAATAAATGAGATTGTAAATAAAAACAAACGACAGTTACGTGTAACAAAAGAAAAATTTACAAATATGGGGTACCATTATTTAAAACTTCTTTTTAGAAAAATTGGATTAACATCTATGTAATAATTTTTATGTTATTGTATTATAATGGTAAAAGGAAAGAATATAGGAAATTCACAGATGACAGGAAATTCACAGATGACAGGAAATCCGCAGATGGCAGGAAATCCACAGATGGCAGGAAATCCACAGATGGCAGGAAATTCAAATCTACACGCGGGATTTTTATATTATATTCACGATCACATTATGTTTCTAAATAACAGTAAATTTTTTGCAGGAATTGTAATGATTATGCTTAATATTGGTTCTAAATTTATTTCCATACAATTTAGCAAATCAACGGAAGAGTATCTAAAATACTCAGTAAGCAAACAATTACTCGTATTTGCAATGGCGTGGATGGGTACCCGTGACATATATACCGCATTAATGTTAACTGCTGCATTTGTAATTTTGTCCGACCATCTATTCAATGAGGAAAGTCATTTATGTGTTGTCCCTGAAAACTATCGTGTATTAAGCAAACAAGTAGACACGAACAACGATGGTGTTGTAAGCGACTCAGAAATAGCCGCTGCGTTAGCCGTGTTAGAAAGAGCAAAAAAGGAGAAAAAGGACGAGCTTAATAAAAATATGTTTATGCAATTTGATTTAACAAAGATGTAGAAGGAGCCATCTCTAACATAAAAAAATTATTGTATGAAAGAATTATATCATAACGGTTCAATATCATATTTACTTGTGTGTAACAATTTATAAAATAGATTACTTGTATAATATTGTAAAAACCATAACAAATTAATAAATGCCACAGTGGATGTCCAATTAATAGCAATTTATTATGGGAATAATTGCACATCAATTCAGTAAAATACCATATTACTCCACCACATATTATAATATATACATTTTTATTACCAATATGAGTTATAAATTGTAATTTTTTTTTGTCAAAACTATACATTGTGTATGTTAACAATAAATAAAAACTCAGAACTGATCCGGTAAAAAAATAAGGAAATAATTTACGATAATTTTCCATTGTATTTACAACTATGAAAAAAAACATTAACGACACAATACATATATGACATGCATTAGAATAAATGAAACATGATTCTCTTTTTTGAAGTAAATTATATGTTTGATATAAATAAGAGATTCCAATAAAAAGACAAACAATCATGGGAGTTTCATCTAATAATGCCCATCCCATTTGTCCAGTCCAATGATAACCAGCAGATCCATACCCAATTACTACAAAAATACTATAAATAAGATTTATAATAAAAGAATTAGTTTTTAAAATTTTTTGAATAGGTTTATCAAAGGCTGTATATTGTTGAGATAAACCGTATAATCCAACACCTACAAATACAAGAGATGTTATAGAATTAAAATATTCCGGCATCCCATTTATTTTTCCTTCGCAAAAATTATGATCATAGTCTATAAACTTCATGCCTATACTGTATGCTTTATGTTTATATCTATTTCATCCAATAATGGTGTATATTTTTCATGAAACAGAGTTGAAAGTTCTTCTTTTTACACATTTTTGTTATTATTAATAAAAAAAATATATAATTATTATTATATAATAATGTCATATAAAATTATAGTAGCGAGATATAATGAAGATATTGAATGGTTAAACAGTGAAATGTCAAATTGTATAGTGTATAATAAAGGTAATAGATTGAATATTGAAAATGAAATTAATTTAGAAAATGTAGGAAGAGAAAGTGAAACTTATTTACATTACATAATTACAAATTATGATAGTTTGCCGGATGTCATTGTTTTTACACAAGCAAGAATATCAGACCATAGAGGGAAAGATGATATTAATTATTTAATAAATATCAAAAATGAGGCATTATGTAACTCAAAATCTCAAAATTTTAGTATACATAATGATTTAGGAAATGATATTAATTTTGATAAAACATGGAATTTAAGACATGATGGTTATTTTTTGAAGGATAATTATAAAAATAATAATCCTATTACATTTTTAGAATGGTTCAAAACTAATATAGATATAAATTATCCAAATCCAATTTATCTATATTGTAATGCTATATTTGCTGTTAAAAAAGAAAATATAATAAATAAATCAATTGAATATTATAAAAGATTAATATTAGAAGTAAATCATCATATTAATTCAACAGAGGGACATTTTTTTGAGCGTTCTTGGTATTATATATTTAATTAGTAAAAATGGGAGTAGTGTTATCCACCGAGAACCCAGGATAAATTTACGGATTTTTCATAAAGATAAACTGTTATGAAATATGGTAAGGAGGGCTAAGGGGCTGGAAATCCGACGGATTTCTGAAGACCTGGGTTCCCCGCTAAATAAGAAAACTCTTTATACGTATTCATTTCTTTTCATTGCAAATCCGTAAAAGAAAATCACATATGGGGGTTTCAACTACACCAGTATAAACATCTCGTTTAAAATCAGGGCGATTATTAACTTCACAGCATACAAATTCGTTATCTCCTTTAAACAATAGATCAACGCCACATATATCAATATCCAATATTTCTGCTATTCTACATGCTAATTTTTCTGCTTCTGGATATACACCAGTAACAGTTTCACTTGTTCCCCCTTGGAATATATTTGCTCTCACTGAACCATCCGTTGATTTTCTTAGGATAGTTATCAATGGCTTTTTATCTACAACTACAATTCTAAGATCTCGTCCGTGACTCTCTTGAATATATTCTTGATAAAGATAAGGAACAGTGTGATCAAGAACACCTAATAACTCTTTATGTATAATTTTATTGGAAATAGTAAACACTTTATTGCCAAGACTTCCACGAACAGCTTTTGCAATAATAGGATATTGTAACGTATTTTCGGGATCATCGTATAGTTTTATTACACTATCGCAATAAGAAAATGTAGCGGGAATCGGAATATTATGTTTTGCCAGCTCAATAAAATGCCAAACTTTATTTGTTGCTTTTAATATCGCGTCTATAGAATTTACAATTCTAATACCTAATGATTCAAAATGTCGTAATAAAGTTATTTGAAAATCGCAATGAATAGCATTCACTCTAAACCATAACACGTTTGGATATTCAGTTACCTTTATATTATCAATAAATGTATCAAGTCCATCTTGTGTTATCTTAAATATTATATTTTCTTGCATAATTATTTTATAATCGGTAAAATTTCTTTTATCAAATTCATTTGTAATTTTATTTATGGAAAGAGGACAACTTGACAATGTGCTTAAAATCCAAATACTCATGTGTATATATATTATATATTATACATTATATGTTTTTACACTCTTTATTACTATTTTCTGGTAGCGGGGAACCCAGGTTCCCCCGCTCGCCCCCTCCTGCCCGAAGGGCAGGATAAATCCTTATCATATTTCATAACATGTTATTTTTATGAAAAATCCATAAATTTATCCTGGGTTCCCGGTGGATAATACTATTTTCTGGTTCATATCAAAAGAATCAAAAAAATGAATTAAATTTATATATTGTAGTCACATATACAATACATGAATTATTTGAACAAGAAGAATGTGCTGCGTGATTTATCTGATGCAGCATTTGAAGAAAAAGTCGGAACAATAGCTATAGAGCTGTTTGAAAACGGGTTCATCTATGACGATAGTACTACTGAAGAAATAATAAAGGACTGGAAATCGCTTTGCAAGAAGGAAGTATCTGTAGAGGAATGCAATGTTCCTGCAACGTGCACTACTGGAATGAAGGTTATTCGCAAAAACATGCCCCACTTTTACGCTGTCAAAAACTATAAAGGAGTTGATTTGGTTACTTTGTGGACCCCGGAAAACTTGGAAAAGGCATTGCGGTTTAATCGCCAATATCATTCTACTCCCTATGTGTCGGAAATTATCCGATCTATTTCATTTACAAATGGTCTTGGTAAAATTACCATATACAGACCAGTATTGGCAAAGACCATTGTTAATTATTTCAACGCGAGAAGTGTGTTGGACGTATGTGTTGGGTGGGGAGGACGAATGTTGGGAGCAAAAAGTGTTGACCCAGATGTTTGTTATACCGGGTTTGAGCCTTGTCTAAAAACATACAATGGGTTATGCAAGATTCGCGACGTTTTACATCTGGAAAATATAAGACTATTCAATACTCCAGCGGAAATCGGACTATTGAATATTCCGCCAGATGAAAAGTTTGACCTGGCATTAACAAGCCCACCGTATTACAATTTGGAACTTTACAGTGATGAAGAATCTCAGTCAGTAAAAGCCAATGGAACTTATGATCAGTGGTTGTCTGAATTTATTAAACCTGTTATTGAGAACCTGGTTACAAGAGTGAAATATAGCTGCTGGAGCATTAAAAATTTTAAAACGGATAAAAAATACAACTTGTACGATGATATTGTAAAAATACACAATGATCTTGGTTGGAGACAATTGGACGTGGTGTTTTCCATGAAAAATAGTAAACGTCCTGGCGCAACCGGATCTTCTATAAAAACAAGCGAAGAAAATACATATGTGTTTGTAGCTATGTAGATACAAAGTGTTTGAACACTTCACTATTTTTTCCCAACATTTCATCCAAAACTTCCCTGGCTAAATCTTTATATGTGTTCTCGCATAAACTTATTGTTACACCATGACTCATTGCTAATACTAATTGAAGTTTTATAAATGTATCATTAATCTTTATTTTATTTTCATAGTTGTGTGGGTTTAAACATTCCGTAACGTTTTTCAAACATTCATGAATTTGTAGTTGATCTGCCGAAACATTTGGACTTTTTAATGAAGATAGTTGAATAGCAACTATGGAAATCATTTTGTTATAAACAACTGGATCTATGCATTTTAATTCTTCCTCTGGCTCAAACGCCACTCCAAGTAATTTTTTAGCACTTTCAGTTTCATCAATATAAAATAATCCTGCAAAAATTTCAGTGTACTTGTTTTTTATAGCTTCATCAAACTGGTATAAAATTCCGTAATCTAATATTCCCAGTTTATAGACATTGTCCTCCTCTTTTATAAATAATATATTTCCATTGTGAAGGTCTCCGTGTGCCAGACCAAAATTAAAACAACAAGCAAACCCGAATTTTATATTTAATTTTGCATATACGAGATAATCTTCTTTATCCACTTGTTCTAATTTCTTACCATGAATATATTCCATCAAGATTGCATTCGGGTAATAATGAGTAAGTTCTGTATATACCGAAGGTATAACCACGTATTTTAAGTATCTACATTTATTTTTCATAAGTTGGATATTTTCAACTTCCCGGGTAAAATCTGTTTGCTGTACTAAAAAATCTATATTATTTTTAACAATTGCCGGGATGTCTATATAATAGCAAAAATACTTAAAAAAAGGCACTGCCGATAAAGTGTGCAACAACCCTTGCAGTTTATTTATATCCTCCATTAATCGGATGTCAATATTATTGCGTTTAATTTTTAAAATAACATCCGAACCCAAATTTGTTTTCAATTTATAAACCAATGCTATCATTCCAGAGTTTATAGGTATAATCGGATCAGCTGCACTTAGATTGTATTTTTGCATTATTTCTCTCAAAGATGGTTCATCTAAATCTTCTTCTGTATAATCCACATTGTCTGAATATTTCAATAGATGTTGGCTCATGGCATCATTTAATAAATTTTTATTAAGAGCTATAGCTTGAAACATTTTAATGTATAACATATTTTGTTTAGAGAGATATGTTGCCACACTGTTAATAAATTGTTTATTGTCCCGGTCAAATATGTAACGTAAATACGCATATATAAAAAAAGACACAAGTTTTATTATATTCCATAATTGTTCAATCATTATGTAATACTTTATAATGATAATTCTCTATAAACTCTTTTACCTTTAATATCATTTTATAGATGAGTTGAATAATCGCCTTTTCAACAAATGTCGGTATCTCTATCGTTTGTAAATCCAATTTGAGAACTATGTCTATTACTGCTGTATGAGATTCAATAATATCACACTTAATTGACAATCTTTCTAAATTCATATATTCCACATACTTTACTGCTTGTTGCAATTTTACAGATTCACATTCAAAAAAAATTGTATTATTAGATATTTTTTTGTTTACATTGTAAGAAAAATAAAATTGTGGAACACCAAAATCTTCAAAAAAATGTTTTGCTAAAAAATAGACATTTGCATTGGATTCGTCTTTTATATTCAAATTAAAATCACTGAACATCTCGGTATTCAATGTATACACCAATTGAAATATGTTCATATCAAATAAATTTTTTAATAAAAGATTGTTGTTTTTTATAATTATACTTGAAATATATTCTCCCTTTGTATTTGTCGTTATTGATATATTGTCCTTTTCCATATAAACGGGTTTATACTTTTATTATGATATTTTTACTCTAAATTTTACTCTAAATATAATGTAATATGAGTTATCAAGATTTGATCCCTCTTGTATTAACAGAAATAATTGGAGATTTTGGATATGAATCGTTCGCAAACCACGGCGGAATAAAAAATTTTGCAACTGGAACAATTAGTTATGTGGGAGTTGTTTATTATCTAATTCGGGCTTTACAAGGATCTAATATTTTGCTTATTAATGGTGTATGGGATGGCTTGAGTGCATTAATTGAATCTTTAGCTGCATTTATAATTTTAGGAGAACGGTTTGAAACTTGGCAAGAATATTTTGGATTAGTTCTTATTATTATTGGTTTAATTTGTCTAAAAATACCATTGACAAGAAAAAATAAATTTGTCTTTCCACCATTTTTTACCTAAAGGTAAATTTTCAACAAACGCCTCCATGTTCGTATGCGATCATGAGCAACTAATTCAAGATTTTTTGACAACGATTTTGAGTAATTTGTTACAAATAAATTATCTTCATTATGTTTTAAAACTCTTTTTGAGAACAAATCATCTGCGTCAATAAATGCATCTTCCAATGTCATACCCTGTGTTTTCATCTTATAAATCATGCACCTATCAAAATCGTATGCCGATAGCAAATCAGCTTCGCGAACTATATGATAAGATGGTTGAAATACTCCCAATTCTGGAAACCCATTTTTCTTAACGGTTGAATATGACATTGTAGTAACAATCGCCTTCACTGCATTTATGTCTTCTGGAGTATACTTGATACTTTCTTTTAAAAATTCTGAAATTTCACCAACCCCTTCCTTTTCATTCATGTATTTTTTATCGCACATATCGTGAAGCGCAGCTGCGGCATATATAATATGTTCTTGCGAATTGAGATATGGTTTTCTGACTTTCTCCGACTCAAAAATATTATTTGCAAAATTCAATACATTCATAGAGTGTGACAAACCATGAGATTCGTCAATATTATATTTTGCACTCATATAAATAACAAAGTTGAATATTTGATTGAATGCTGTCATTTGGATTTCTGTATAAAATTGAAACATTGTTTTATATTTGTTTCAATTTTATATAATGTCAGAACAGTCAGTTAATACAGTGATGAAGCAATTGCTGGATATTATTCCTGAAAGTGAATCAGATTTGATCCACGCTATAAAAAAATATAATAATAGTTTGTGGAATATTGCACCCGAACTTTTATCAAATCGTGAGTATTGGATTCCACTTCAAAATATTATGAACACTCATGTTGGAGAAATAGATACGGAATGGAAGACTCAATTGGTTTCTGTGTTTAACAGCAATTAATGTAGCATTATCCACCGGGAACCCAGGATAAATTTATGGATTTTTCATAAAGATAAAATGTTATGAAATATGATAAGGATTTATCCTGCCCGAAGGGCAGGAGGGGGCGAGCGGGGGAACCTGGGTTCCCCGCTAAATTAATGAAAAACCGCTGCATACATTTTCAATGCCTTTTCTTTTTGTTCCGTATAATCAACAATGGGTTCCGGGTACTTGATTTCCTTGTATTCTGTTTTTTTGCATGATGTGTTCCATGTGTGCAAATCTTTGGGCAAAACTGGTTCTAATTGTGGTAACCATTTTTTTATGTATAGAGCGTCTTTATCATATGTTTCAGATTGACTCCATGGATTGAAAACACGAAAATAAGGTTGCGAATCAGCCCCTGTTCCTGCGATCCATTGCCAATTGCCATTATTTGACGCAATATCATAATCCATAAGTTTTGTTGCAAAATATTCTTCTCCGTGTTCCCAGCTTATAAGGAGTGTTTTCACCAAAAAACTGGCGACAATTAGCCGACCCCGATTGTGCATATAACCGGTTATATTCAATTCTGTCATTGCTGCGTCCACAATAGGATATCCAGTTTCACCTTGTTGCCATTTTTTCAAATATGACGCATTATGGTGCCATTTAACTTTATTATAATTGGGTTTCATTGCATTTCCAAGAACACGAGGAAAACTGTATAAAACATTCATGTAAAAATCTCTCCACCATAATTGCCTTATAAAATTATGATTTCCGTGCATTTTGTGATACGCTTCTCTTATTGACACGCATCCATATTTTGTGTATGCCGATAAACGACTTGTATTGTATATGAGGGTATTCTTTGTTTTTTCATAATGATTCTGCGTTTTATGTGCTGATTGCAAGACGCAAATTCCTATTTCTCTCCCACCATGGACATCAATTTGGTTGTTTATTTTTGTGAATCTTGTTGCGGCATCTTTGAGAGAAATTCTATCCGATACTGATGATTTTTTTGTTGAAAAGTGTATTTTTGTGGCTCTTGACGGTGGTTGAACTTTATGTTTTAAGCATGCATTATAAAACGGGGTGAACTTTTGATATGGTGTTCCAGATCCCGATAAAACTGACCCTGGTTCCAATAAACAATAATCATGTGCATAATCACATATAACTCCTTGTTTAGCGCACAATTGTACAATTTCAGTGTCGCGTTCAATTGCATAAGGAGTATAATCCACATTAAAACAGATGTAATCTATTTTGAAATCGTCTATGCAATTTTTTACTATTGTTACATTTTTACCGTAAAAGGTATAGAGGGTTCCACCTTGTTTTTTGATTTCATCATATAAATCCTGGAGGGATTCTATCATGAATTGAACGGAGTTGTCGGATTTAAATTTATTTTGTTTCCCGACTTGTTCTGGTGTAAAAATAAAAATAGGTGTAATATTTTTGCATTTTTTATTTGCTAAAAGTAGACCCATATTGTCTACAATACGCAAGTCTCTCCTAAATATAAATAGTCCATTTTCAAATTTTTTTTCCATTGATATTCTTAATATATGTTTATAAAGAATATCAAGATAATTACTTATACCATTTTACTTCCGTACATGTACCAAAGAATAATGGATATAATACTACCGACTATGAATCCATATCCCGCAGATTTGAGTGATTTGTTCATGAAAAAATAAAAGATGAGTGGGAAGACTACGTAAGAAATAAAAATATAAAACAACATGATTGCGAAAAAAGACATTAACTTTGAGCTCATCTATATAAACTGCAAATATATTATTTTTATTTTTGTTTATCCATTGTTTTTTCACAATGAACGCAATATTGGATCATGGAGGATCTGTCGGGATCAGTGTCTATCCAATCATATACAAAATCGTGTAGACAGATTTGTTCTATATATTTGTTTATTGATTTTAAAATAGATTTCCATTCATCGTCTTGTTCCTCTTTTGATACAGAATTCAAACAAGACCTGGCATTTACCATTAATCGTAGTTTATCTTGTGTAGTTTGATCCATGTTATTATTTTTTGATTTATATTAACTATAAATCAAAATTTGTTGTTCAATTTTTCCACCTTTGGAAAAGGTGGAGCCAAATACTGGGAAAGGCGGAATCAAAACATGTGAAAAAATAGAACAAAACGCATAATCAGTTTTGGCTCCACCTTTTCTAAAGGTGGAAAAAGGT
>Ga0114966_10000689_pt1 | contig 32448 bp, 39 predicted proteins | sample M_130207_XF_Meta_FD_87029 | JGI IMG/M metagenome (GOLD analysis project Ga0114966, IMG submission 87029) | Freshwater microbial communities from Lake Montjoie, Canada to study carbon cycling - M_130207_XF_MetaG | ecosystem: Environmental > Aquatic > Freshwater > Lake | place: Lake Montjoie... | reverse complement strand
ATCCTTTGGGTCTCTTACAGTTAATACTTCTTTTGTATTTTGTGCTCCATTTTCTACCCTTTCTAGTCATTATTATATGTCTATATTTATATGCACACAAAAAGCAAAAAATCAGGTACACGAAAGACTCATCCTTCATCTATTGAAAAAAGGTTGTCTCCTATCAAAGAAGAGACATCGCCTCAATTGCGTTCTAATTCAGTAAATTCCAAAGGTTCCAGGAGCTTAAAACTATATAATTTTAAGAGAAAAACAGCAGGTAGAACAATAAAGAAATTTATGAAAACACATCGTAGCAAGATACAATTAAGATTTTTAAATACAATCTGTTCAGATTCAAACGTGTGTATTGCATTTGGAAAGGAATGCAAAAAGATAAGAAATTTTTTTGATGATTTTGACTTTAATTTATTATCTAAACCACCAAAGGTGGTTGGTAGTTCTTCTAATGGAACAGTTCAATTACTTACTTATGAAAAGGATAAATATTTAGCAAACGCAATATTTAAAACATCAAATAAAGAATCTGCAGACAACTTAAATTATGAAGCAATAGTGGGTATGTTTATCAATAAACAAAAATTGAGATTTCCGTGCTTTTTAGAAACTTATGGACTGTTTCGTAATGAAAATCTCAATGCAATAGGAAAGGATATTAACCATTATAAAAAAATAGATATAAATATTGAAAATTTAATAATCTCTTGTGAAAAGCCTTTATCAATATCAATTTTAATAGAAAATATAAAGGAAAGTAAAACATTAAAAGATACTCTTATGAGTTTAAATTCACAATACACAAATTTTATGAATTTTGAATTATTATATATCTTGTACCAGATATACGCTCCTTTATCTATGCTATGCGAAGTTTTTACTCATTATGATTTACACTATAGTAATGTTATGTTGTACGAACCTGTAAAAAGAAAGCATATAGAGTATCATTATCATTATCCTGACCGTGTCGTAAAATTTAATTCTGGTTATATTGTTAAAATTATAGATTATGGACGTTGCTTCTTTAAAGACGAAACTGGTTATAATCCCAGGGATATATACGGAGAATTATGCGATAGTGAATTTGATTCAAATTGTAAAGATTGTGGAAAAGGAAAAGGTTTTGGTTGGTTGGAGCCATCATCATTGAATTACAACTCTTCGCAAAAACGTAATATGTCTCACGATTTAAGACTGTTAAATCTCCTAAAGTATTTTAAGCCTGATTATAACAGTGATTTAAATAACCTTATAAATTCTACTATATATAAGACGGAATATGGAACACCCGAACTTAAGTTAAAAAATAGCAAATCAATTTGTAATGTAAATGATGCAGCTTTAAAAATGGAAAACCTTATAAAGACAGAGTATTTTCAAAAGTATAATGATTATGACCCTGACCTTAAATTGGGTGAAATGCACATCTATAGTGATGGGAGACATATGAAATATATATCGGTATAAAACTTTTGGTATAAAAATTGAATTTACTTTTTAAATAACTTATTAGTTAAAAAGTAAAAGGAAAAGGTGAAGATGAACCTGTTTATCTTGTCTCTCATTCAACGCGAAATTGCAGAATATATGATGGACAAGCACGTTGCAAAAATATTATTGGAAGCCGTCCAAATGTTGTGTTCAGCTAAAAGGGTTTTAGACCCTGATGATAAGATAAATGATAAAATTTATAAACTAGCACATAAAAATCACCCCGTAACAATTTGGTGCCGAGCATCGCGGGAAAACTTCGTTTGGGTTCTTGACCTGATTGATGAACTTCATAAAGAATGGAAATTCCGATACGGACATCCCGAGACAAAGGTCCATAAATCCTATTTGGTTGCTTTAATCCTCAGGGAGAATATTCCGACCAACTTTCCAGACTCCGGTTTAACAATGTTTGCACTTGCAATGCCCGACGAGTACAAGGGAGAAGACCCTATTCAAGCCTATCGTAACTATTATATGTCACCTGAAAAACAAAAAATTGCTTCTTGGAAGAAGAAGCGTACCAAGCCTGAGTGGTACATTTACAATTTGTAAATATAAAACAACTGATTCCATTTCTACCGAAATTTCTTTTGTTTTATATCTTAACATTTTACATTTTACTTTTTTAATGTATGGAGTTCTCGTTTGATTTATGCCATGGTTCCTTTTGTGAATTAGAAAAAGAGGAACCTAATGAATCCAATGAGTCTAAACTCAATGACTCTAAACCCAATGAGTCTAAACAAAAAGAATCAATTCATATAGATAATAATGTCATTATATCTCAACCGATAGATATCCCTTTTACTCCTCCAGAGATTAATTATTTGGAATAACAAGCCCATTAAATTCATCAATGTGTGTATAAGCATCCTCAATCGTATAGACAAACTTAAGTGGTTTTTTTGTATTATAAAACTTTTTTACAATGCTAAATAAAAACCCTAGAATAGAATTTTCTGTTGTAAAAATAGAGGTTGCAACAAGACATTCTTCAAACAAATCGCTGTAACTCTCAAGCATTTTAACAAACTCTTGAAGATTAGAGATACTCAACATTCCAAGTTTTCTGACATCCATAATAAAGGCAAACTTGACCCTTTCTTGTTTTCGTAATTCCAAATTTTCACGCATTTCTTCAAGAGTAAAAATAAACTGCAGGGGAGTTGGTAAGGTATCTTCTACCGTAATCATATAAATAAACACTTCGTTGTGCATTGAATTAGTTGAAGTTATGAAGGGTGACACACTCATTTAAAAAAAATATATTTAATATTTAAGTTATTTTATTAGATAACATATTACATAAACATATTACATAAACAATTTATTCATATTATCTGATTCTAGTGTATTTCCTTTCATAAATAGTCGCGGAATTAACTCATTCTCTCGGAATCTAAAAGTAAATGTCTTATTTTGTTCCTTCCTACCTACACGCCCGATTGCTTGGATGATTTTCTCTCGCGTCATTTTCAGTAAATCCTCTGCAATGTATGCGTGACTGAATTGATAATTTGTACCGTAGATATAGTCGCTACCCGCAATAATAACACCCAACTTTTTTTGTTCAGACAGTTCTTTCATAATATCATTATAGTCTCCAGAGTTTGGATTAAATATTCCTACACCCAGTAGGATGAGAATCTTATAATTCATATCTACTTCCAGTTTCATTATTTTTTTAACATATGAATCGTCTACGTCACTAATAAACGGACAAATATTATCGTACTCTAAATCCCTAGTCCATTTGGAAAAGTGTTCGCGAGTATTCGGAATGTAGACGTGATTGAACTGTATCTTTTTGATAGACCTCTCAAGAGTATCCAGTTCGCTAATAAGCGTCTTTGTCGCTGCATCAAACCTTTGGTCTTTCATTTTATTTTCATTCTCCTCATCTTTTGCGGTCTTGTCTTCAATGAGTTTTCGTACCTTTGACATTTTTTCTGCGACATCATTGTTGAACTGAATCTTTTTTTCAATGTCAATCATCGTGCTTGCAAGAATCCCGCTGTTTGAAACAAAGTAGTCAATCCAAGTAGACGGATTCTCACACAAATAGATGGTAGGTCCGTGAGTAAGCGTATGGCTAGATTCGGTTACAACCAAGTTCCCCACATTTAATTTTTTATTACGCGTTTTCATAAAACTCTTTACGTTTGTATACCAATCAGGCAAGAGTTCATTTACTTTATAATAAAACATTCGTATGCTCTGCGAAGTAATCTTTTTCAGATTAGGAAACTCATTATGTAACTCGGTCATAATAATATCAAACTTATTGGCAAAGAACATAATAAAGGATGCACACTCTTCTAAACTAAGAAACTTCATATGACTTTTTCCGTACTCTGTGATAAAGGATTGCATTCCTTCCGTCTCTGTAAATACGGTATGTGGCATTACAATGGACCCATTACTATCTAACAAAGTTATGTTCGTTGTCTCGTCCAAACTTTCAAGATAGTGAATAGTTCCAGAATGCTTGGCTGTGTATTTTTCAAAGAGCGGTTGAAGTTCCGCTTCATTTGGAAGAGTTGCAGATGAAAGAATAATTGTAGAAACCTTATTTATTTTCCAGATATGGCTAATGTCATCGTGTAGTAAATGAGTATCGTAATCCATAGAGATGGTTGGCTCGTCCCAGAAGAGAACAATTTTATCCATTTCAAAGAAGGATTCCATATACAACATTGCAACCTCATAAGATTGAATATCGCAAATCATTAATTCAACGTTTCGTCCGTCGCTGTGAACAGGTCGTTTTTTCCCAAACTTTTCTGTAAACGTTCTTATAGAAGAGTAGTGTAGACGAACATCGTCTGATGTCGTGCACCCAAAGGAGAACCCTACCTTTACACCCACGTTTACTGCACTCTTGGCTAAACTTAAACCGATATGTCTTGAGGCACAGATGAAGATAACCTTGAACTTTTTAGAAATACCAATAGGAGTCAATGTTTTACCGGAACTGGTTGGCGCACGATAACAAATCAACTTGGGACCCTCTTTATTCATCATATTATAAATATCTTTTTGATGAACGTAAAGACCAAGAGGTTTAAACCGAAATATGTCATTGTTTTCAATATATTTGTGAGTATTTGTAATAAACATATTTATATTCATAGTAGACTCAAACATAGAAAGAAAGTCTGTAACAAAGGATTGAATGATAGAATTTAAAGTGTATATGGAAGAAAGGTACTGAACATTATAGTAATATAATTCGCGAGACTTGGCTGATTTTCCAAACTTGGTAATAAGAGTTAGCACAAGAGATTCAATAGATTCGTCGGCGTTTTTATGACCTGACTTGAGACGAATCTTGTCTGCACTGTTAAGAGGCTTCTTGGGTGTAACATACTCAACCTTTTTATAGTTATATTTTTTTATAAGAGAATCAACCTCCGTTTTAAACATTGTCACATAAATGTGATAATCTTTATCGGGATGGTCTAATTTTAAGATTTGATGTATTGTTGAAAATAAACGGCAATCAATATCTGTATTATCTATTCCATTATATATCATTTTTAAAATTTCTATTTCTTTCGCATCAACCGCCTGTTCCATGCTTTCCCATTCGTAACGAGTCAACTTAGTCTGAGTGAAATCCATTTTGATACATTTAAATACTTGGTATTTTTCTAATTCAATTTTTATATTTACTTATTTGCAAAGGGTCTTTTATTTGTCCATCTGTTTGAAAATTTGAAGAACCGTATATTTCTTGTAATAAAGCCCATTCAAACAACCCGCCAAAGTAAATGGACACATTTTTAAATCCCAACTTTTTCAATTGATTGTATTTTTTGATAACTGATGTATCATAATGGTCTTTTCCGTAAATAATAATTTCAATGTTTTTGTTTTTTTTTAAATGGTCATTCATTATACCCATTTCATAGACGGCATTTAGGGTTCCTTTAATTAAATATTTTTGCTCGTCTTCAGATAAGGTATTTAATAAAATAAGGGTTGTACCAATCTTACTCTGTAACTCTTGATAATTAATATGTGTGAAATTAGAGTATACTTGCCCCATTATAATATCTATATTGGATATTACATTAAACTATACGAATTTAATAACAATATCTATACTTTCTTTTTTAAGACATTTTCCTGCGGAAACAGATAGTTCCTCGCGTCTCTTACGGGAAGTCTTTATGTTTTCCAAGGAGTCGTTATGCTTTTTATTTTTTGAGACACTATTGTTTAAATTCATATCTTGTTCAATGACGAGATAATTTTCTTCAATATACCGTATAATCTTGTTTTCAATAGCCCATTTAAAAAAGTTAAGTTGACCTATCGTTGTCTCAATACTGTATTCTTTATTTCCAAAAGGCATCTTGATTCTGTCCCATCTACAAAAGGGGTCAAAACGTCGCTTTGAATACGCCTTCAGTTTCAACTTATAATCATTATAAACCTTGAATCTTTGACAGATATCCGTATCATAAGTGGTTACATTTTTTTTAGCGTAATTGGTAGAAAACCAATCTACAATTCTGAGAGAGATACGAGATTCACCGTTTATGATTTTCAACATTTTATCAAGATTGTTTTCTTTATTGTAAAACTCCGTTAATTTATGGAGTAATAGGTCATTTTGCGAATCCATTTTTTATTACTGAACTTATATTTTTAAATAACTTTACTCTTTTATTAAAATCAATTGTTTACCTTTTTTATAATATTCGTGATTGTCTGTTCTTCTGCCAAGATTACAACCTAGACAAGAAATACAGGTATTTTCTTTATAATGACCGATGTTATTATTGAAACGCTCTAGAGACCATTGATTCTTCTCTCTTTTTTTATTATATAAAAGAAGCATTTCCTTTTTGCAATAATAACATTTCAAATCGCATTCAATCAACTTTTCAATCAGTTCATCAAATGTAATGTGTTGTTCTTTATCAAATTTATGTTTTAGTTTGTCTTGACCTTTGTAAGATAGATATTTCTTTTTTATTTCACGTAAAATGATTGGGGTATGTTCGTCCTCTATTTTTAAAGATTGTAGATGGTCAAAATCTATATTTAAAATATTTTTTTTATTATTATCAGAGATTACAATTTGTTTCATATAAAATATATTACAAAATAAGTATAGATATAAAACTTTAAATAGTATAATGTCAAATGAATGTAAGGAATACAACAGTTTAAAATATCGGACGTTGATATTAACAGGAAATAATATTGATAGTAATAAGCAAGAAACGTCGGAGGAATCACTAGATATTTTTTTGAACAATGATATGGAGGAAAATAGAAAGGCAGTTTGGTCTAAATTATCAAAAACTGAGAAGCATAAGAAGATTAGGGATTTTATAGATAAGAATTTAACTCCTCAGTATGCATTAGACGAAACAGAACAAGCAACCACCTTTAGATTTTTTGTTACACTTTTAGAGACAAAAAGATTGAGTAAAAACAATGACATTACTTATAATAGAGAGGAAAGAACAATTGAAAAGATTTCAGGTCTAATCTTTAACGCATCTACGCGTAAGTTTTTAATTTCTATAGAGAAGCAAAATAAAACGGTTAAGAAGAATAAGAAGGAACCAGAACCTAAAAAAATTATAATTGAATAAGGATATAATAATATTATGTATTACTAAATAATGGACACCATTGTCTTAGAATCCAATGTCTTAGAAGAACTTATTTCAACTTTAATCCCTAAACATATAACTGAACCTAAATACAAGGAACTTATTTTACTTGATGTCAAAAAAACGTTCCCTCTTATTACACTGGAAGAAATAGAGCCCATCCTTCCTTTACGAAGTGAAGAAACTCATTTGTATTGTTCCGGACCTAATGAAAAAATAAATGCTTTATTGTCTGTGTATCAGCCTGCTCAACGAACCGAAGAATGGTATCAGTTTCGCAACGAACATATTACAGCAAGTAATGCGTGGAAAGCACTCGGTACGCAATCAACTCAGAATCAATTAATCTTTGAAAAATGTCAGCCTATTAATCGTGAAAAATTCACATCTTTAAATGAAACTCCTATGAGTTGGGGGCATAAATATGAGCCTTTAACTGCAAGACTATACGAGCAGCGTAACAATACTCAAATAAGTGATTTTGGTTGCATTCCTCATCCGACTTATCCATTTTTGGCGGCTTCTCCTGATGGTATTGTAACAGGTATTAATAACTATGGAAGAATGATTGAAATTAAAAATGTTGTCTCAAGAGAAATTAGTGGTATACCCAAAAAAGATTATTATATTCAAATGCAGATTCAGATGGAAGTATGCGACCTAGACGAGTGTGATTTTATTGAGACAAAATTTATAGAGTACGAAACAGAACACGAATATTTCAATGATACCTCTGAAAATGTACGTGGAATTATTATTGTATTTATAAAGGATGCCGACTTCTTTTATAAATATATGCCTTTTGAAATGCTCGGAACAACTGATGAACTTAAAAATGAATGGATTGAAAAATCAATGTTGGACGAATCGCTTATTTGGGTTAAAAATATATACTGGAAATTGGACGTGTATTCGTGTATCTTAGTGAAAAGACAGCGCGAATGGTTTAAACAATCTATTCCGCAACTACAACAAATATGGAATACTATTTTAGAAGAACGTCTCTCGGGTGATTTTGTAAAGAGAGCGCCTAAAAAAAGGTCACGTGATAAAAAAAATAAAGATACGGAATGTCAATGTCTTGTTTTATTATAAGGGAACTTTTAAATGAAATGATATCCAATGACCATCTTTCAAATACTCGCAAGATTTCCAAATATTTGTCGGCGTTTTTTTGCCGAGGCTTTCGCAGTGAGAGGATACAAACTGCTTTAAGGTTAAAATACAATTATTATAATAAATCCCGTCAAATTCTTTGTTATATTCTGCAGACCATTCGTGGTCTAATGCAACGTGCCGAATCATCTGCCCGTCTTCAAAATAATCCGATAATTTCTTTCTCTTCCTCATTTGAGATTGGATTCGTTTAAAATCATCCTCTTTGATAATGCTGTTTACAAAAGAAACTTCATCAAATAAATCAAACAAGGTTTCTATTTTGTCAACTTCAATATCGTAATAGTCTCCGTTTTTGAAGGAACTCAAAAGATTAATAAGCATCTGCTCTTTTTTCTTGTAATCAAATACATTTTTGGATAGTTCTAATACAAAGGGTTCCTCCGAATCTATATTAAGTTCAATCAATAATTCTTGAGGAGAAACATTTGATGACCCGATTTTAAGCCCTAAAGATTTGTTTGAAAAACAATAAACGTAGCCTTCCATTTACAATGTAAATAGGATATATTTTGAATTCAATTATTAGCATAATGTTTTTCTTTCGCAAAAAGGTAGATAAAATAACATGTATGATAATAGATAAATAAAAAATATATTTACAAACCAACACCACATAGAACTTGCAGTATTCATTTCTTTATAAAGAAATATGGATAATGTTACAATCGCAAATAATAAATAATACCATCTTTGTTCATATAAAAAACTAAATAATAATAAAAATAACCATACAAAAAATAAATATTTGTTTATTTTAACACCATTTACCATAATATTAAAATTGTTCCATACTAAGTGTCCCGTTTTAGATACGGTCGTATTAATTTTATTACTTGAAACAACATTTGTAAGATAGGGAATACCAAAAATAATATACGGTATTAATAAACTATTTCTTATGGTTAAATTACTTAATAACATTAATGACGCAACAGGCTGTAAATAGATTAAAATAAATGCACATTTTGTAAAAAACTGATTATAGTTATTTTTTAAATTTTTCCAAATAAAGAATTCAATTAATTGCATAGTAAAAGTCAAAATTAAAAAGATATATAGCCATTTGTTATCAAAAATGGGTATTTTATATCTTGTGTATTCATTGTTATAATAAACAAGACATAATGTAAATAAACTAAAAAGAAAGGTATTCAGAGACACTTCGGAATTCCAACACATATACTATAAGTATTTATAATACAATGATTTTATAATTAATATAAATGATAAACAAAATATATATTAGAATGGACATCTCTATGTTTGTATTGAAACGCAACGGCGAACCAGAAGTTTTGTCTTATAATAAAATTGTTCAACGAATCAAGCAGGTGGGTTCAAATGACCTATCTATCGCGTATAGCGATTTGGTAATGAAAATTATGGACCAACTTTATAACAATATTCCAACCAGTAAAATTGATGAACTTATTTGCGAACAGTGTGCATCTCTCGGAGTACATCATTATGATTATTCCACCCTCGCAAGTAGACTTATTATTTCAAATCACCAAAAAGAAGTGAATGAATCCTTTTTAAACTATATGAATACCATTTGTTTGACTCCAAACTATATATCTGAAAAGTATTATACAATTGCAATGAAACATATGGAATTTTTTGAAAGTATATTGGTCCATTCAAGAGATTATTTGATTGATTATTTTGGATTTAAAACATTGGAACGCGCCTACTTGATTCGTTATCAAAATAAAGTGGTTGAGCGAATACAGCATATGTGGCTAAGAGTTGCTATCCAAATTCACGGCGAAGACCTAGAACAGGTAAGGTTGACCTATGATAGTCTTAGTCTAAAGGAATATATACACGCAACACCAACGCTCTTTAACTCGGGTATTTCAAGACCGCAACTTAGTTCGTGCTTTCTCTTGTCTATGGAGGATGATAGCATTGATGGTATTTTTAATACACTAAAGGAGTGTGCAAATATTTCTAAGTGGGCTGGCGGTATTGGTCTTCATATTCATAACATTCGCGCAGAAGGTAGTAGTATCAACGGAACAAATGGAAAGTCAAATGGGATTGTTCCAATGTTAAGGGTTTTTAACAATACGGCAAGATATGTAGACCAAGGCGGTGGAAAACGTAATGGTAGTTTTGCAATCTATTTGGAGCCGTGGCACGGAGACATTGAAGCTTTTTTGGATATGAAAAAGAATCAAGGCGATGAAGAAATGCGTGCTCGTGACCTGTTTTATGCCTTATGGATTCCTGATTTATTTATGGAAAAAGTAGAAAATAATAAGGAATGGTATTTAATGTGTCCTAATATTTCAAAGGGTCTATCAGATGTATATGGCGAAGAGTTTCGTACCTTATATGAAGACTATGTTTCAAAAAATATGTATATTAAAAAAGTGAATGCACGCGAACTATGGTTTCGTATTTTGGATAGTCAGATGGAAACGGGGACGCCGTATATGCTTTATAAAGATGCTTGTAATAAAAAATCAAATCAAAAAAATCTGGGAACAATTAAATCCTCTAATTTATGCTGTGAAATTGTAGAATACAGCGACACAAAAGAAACCGCAGTTTGTAATTTAGCAAGCGTGTCACTTTCTTCCATGGTATCAGACAAGGTATTTGATTTTGATAAACTACATAGAGTTGTAAAACAGGTTACTGTGAATTTGAATAATTTAATTGATATTAATTTTTATCCAAGCGATAAAACGCGTGTAAGTAATTTTAGAAATAGACCGATTGGGATTGGCGTACAAGGTTTAGCAGACGCGTTTGCTTTAATGGATATTCCTTTTGAATCAGATGAAGCAAGGGTTTTGAACCAAGATATTTTTGAGACAATGTATCACGCATCTATGGAACAAAGTATGGAACTGGCTTGTAGCAAAGGCCCGTATGAAACCTTTGCTAACTCTCCTTTATCTCGCGGAGAGTTTCAGTTTGATTTATGGAATGTAAAACCGTGCAGGTATGACTGGTCCGAGTTACGAGACAAGATTATGGTTAACGGTGTTCAAAATTCTTTGTGCATTGCTCCAATGCCTACCGCATCTACAAGCCAAATTCTTGGGAATAATGAATGTTTTGAACCATTTACAAGTAATATTTATACGCGTAGAACTCTTGCAGGCGAATTTATGGTAATCAATAAGTATTTAATGAAAGAACTGGTTGATTTAAATATTTGGAATGTTAAAATAAAAGATAGGATTATTGAACACAAAGGGTCCGTACAACACATTGCAGAGATTCCTGATTCTATTAAAAGAAAGTATAAAATTGTATGGGAAATTCCAATGAAACATATCATAGATATGGCGAAGGAACGAGGTGCATTTATTTGTCAAAGTCAATCTATGAATCTTTGGATAGAAGAACCTAATTATAAGATTCTTACTTCAATGCATATTTATTCGTGGAAGTGTGGTCTTAAAACGGGAATGTATTATTTGCGTAGGAAAGCAAAACATCAGGCACAACAATTCACTATTATTCCTGAAAAAAATGATTGTGTAATGTGTTCTGCTTAAAGTTCCTTGTGTTCATCAAAGGGTTCTTCAGGTTCTACAGTTTTTTCCGGTTCTACAGGTTCTTCCATTTCTTCCGTAGGAACAGGTTCTTCCATAGGAACAGGTTCAGGTTCTTCCATAGGCTCAGAAAAGTTACTCATCAAAGGATTATAGGTTGGAACAGACCCGTTAACTACAGGTTTTATACGCATTGTATTTGAAATACTTTTATTTACAGGGTTAAAGGTTGATCTAAACCTTCGCGTACCTTTAGTCATGGTAGCCTTTCTGGACTTAATTAATGGCTTATTGAATATAATGACCCCGTTCTTTATAGAACCAACTTGTACTCCATTCTTGAAGAGAAGATTTTTATTTACAAAGTATTTCGTTTTGTTTATTGTAAAATAGTTATTTTTGCTTTCAGCATCAATTTCCCTTAATAATTTAATCGCAGTTTTTATTTTATGAGTATCTTTCATTTATTTATGTATATATTAAATAATTTCTCATTACAAACGCCGATTTTTACATAGTTCTAAACCATATAAAAATTATTTTTTAATAAAATTGAAATAGTTTTTATAAATCAATTTTACACTACAATACCAAATACAAGAACAATGAGCATTATTAAATTAATACAAGTTGCTGAAGCATCTGGCACCATATATGATAGAAAATATTATTGTGATATTTGCGACGACGAATTAAGATATTTTAGTTATTATTGTAAAAAATGTAATAATATTGCATTTCCGTGTTTAGAATGCGTGATTAATGAAAAGCATGTTAAAACACAAATTATTGCTTATAAGGCAGATAATAGTCCTAGAATAATATATAATTGTTCCAATTTTCCCAATTTAACAAAATCACAATTTGAAATATATAATAATGATGTTGTCTTTGATAAATATAAATTAAGATGGTTTATAGCAAAATGTCCTAAATGTAAGGAATATTATCATAGTATAAATTGTGAATGTAATAGCAGTTGTAATTGTTGTGAAATAGGTTCTGATGTATGTAAAATTGTTAATGATAAGGATGAGTATGAGGGTGAAGATATTAATGATATTGATTTGTTTGATAAAACTGATTTTAATAATGGTATATTACCGAGTTAAATTAAGTAAAAATCGGCGTTTGAAATGTAAAAATGTGTAAATAATTTCTCATTTGATATAAATGAATGACGCTCTTATTATTGTTATATGTATCTTTTTTATGTCAATCATATGGAGTTTTTATTTTAAAAAAATAAGGGAAGGAGTTGACAATATTGACAATTATGTAATGCCTATTTCCTTTTCTAATAATAGGTCAACTACACCAGGTGTAGATGAAAGCAAAACAATAATTGTTCCGGAGCAAATTAAATCAAATACTAATTTGAATTTAATGAACAATACAAATGTGGAAGGTGCATTAAATGTAAAACAAAACGCAGATATAAGAGGTCCATTACTTGTAAATGGTACTACAACTTTAAATCAAGAAATAAAAATTCCAAATAATGTTCCAGTACATTTTGGGTTTGAAACCAATAAACAAGTAGATGCAGGTAAAATTTCTTATGGGTCGTGGGGTTTAAATGACACTCTATCTATTGTAGGAGGAGGACAAATTCCTAGAAAGGTTAAAATATGGGATGATTTATCCGTAGCGTCTAATTTAAACACTGGTAATAATACTACTACAAATACGTTAAATGTAAATAGCGAGGCTTATATTAATAGTTTGAATACAAATAGTTTAAATGTATATGATAATGGAGAAATAAAAATGCCGAAACATGTTCCAATGCATTTTGGGGTTGGACAGAATAAGGAAGGAAATGCAGGTAAAATTTCTTACGGGTCATATGGTTTTGATGACTCTCTATGCATTGTAGGAGGCGGACAAGTTCCTAGAAAGGTTAAAATGTGGGACGATTTAACTGTATTTGGTAATGCTACATCAAATAGTTTAAATGTAAATGGAAATGCTACATCAAATAGTTTAAATGTGAATGAAAATGCAACCGTGAAAAATTTGATTGTGAAAGAAAATGCAACTACGGATAGTTTAAAAATAAATAATTCATCCAACATTAAGGGAATCCGTATTGGCTGGGTTGCAGGAAGGAAAGGGCGTGTTAATTTTAATCCACCTTTTAATGGTAATTTTGTTGTTGTAACAACGACAAAATCAAATCGTGAGTGGAATACTCAGGATGGTGGAAATTTTTATATAACAATTCAAGTATATAATGTAGGTCGTAATGGATTTAATTTTTCACAAAGATCTGGTGCTGCAGAACCGGGGTATAGATTTTCTAGCGGAGATACAGATTTTGGTTTTAATTGGATTGCAATTTGCGCCGATGACGCGCAATTTTAATATAATATTTTATCATTTTATATAAATGAAAAATATAACTAAAGTATTTGTTGTATTATTAGTAATATCTATTGTTTTTGTAACGTATAAATCTTTTTATTTAGAGGGCTTTGAAGAAGTACCAGATTGCGGAGATAACAATCGCGCCCCTGGTTGTTATTCAACGGTGAGAGATGATTATAATGGTTTCGCGGATGTAGCACAAAGCGATTATATTTTAAAAACTCAAATAGTAACTCCTGTATGTCCTAATAGTCCTTATACAGACTGGAATGATGATTCGCTACCGTCAGATAAAGGCTTTAAATATGTAAAAGATGAAAAAGATATAGAAAAGGAAAAGGCTAAACAAGAAAGAGCAAATAGTAACTTTTTCCCACGTCATTTCGGTAAAGATATTTCATCCAATGCAGCAGAACCAGAACCAGTTTCAAAAAATTCTACACAAGCAGATTACAAAGAAAACACGCCTTTAAATAACGCACCTATACCTGATTATAATTTATCTATACCAAAGGTAAATACTCCTGCAGAGCCTGCGTCATCAAACGATAAAAAATCGCAACCTTCATCGTTAGATACTTGTCCTCCTTGCCCCGCGTGTAAAAGATGTCCTGAACCCGTGGTTGAATGTAAAAAGATAGTAAATTATAAAAATGCTGCGTCTAATTTACCGGTACCATTAATATCAGACTTTAGCAAGTTTTAACGAGTCAACAAGTTTTAACGAGTCAACAAGTTTTAACGAGTCAACAAGTTTTAACGAGTCAACAAGTTTTAACGAGTCAACAAGTTTTAACGAGTCCTAACTCTTATCTTTTTACAACTTTTATTCATTTGAAATGTTTCACATTTATGTTCTTGAGGAACAATTTTTATGACACATTTTGACTTTTTCCCATACAAGGATTCCGTACATCCCTTTTCTACCTTAGTAATCGTTTGCGTACACCTAGCCCTAAAATGTTCATATCTTTCTCTTACATCTTCAAAGGTCAATCCAGATTTTTTACCTAATAAAGTATTAATGTGTTCGTGTAATTCATAGACAAATCGTGAAAACGTGTCTCGGCTTTTCATCACACCATAAGTTAGTGGAACCTTTTTCAGATTCTCTTTAAAATTTATTCTGCAATATTTACAAGGCAGTATGTGCTCCAAAGAAAGTATAAAATTACGATATTGCTTCTTTTGAAGCACACTAGGATTAATGGGATAATTAAAACTCATCGTATGTAAAAAATGCCACATAGCAGGCCCCCAAACGGTAGTCAACATTCCTTCTCCTGATTGATAATCATTAGGCGTATAGGTTTTCAGTTTTCTTGTTTTCATATATATAATAAAATAATTTATATTTATAAGTATGCTTACCGTATTACAAAATAGTTTATTTATTTTAGACCTCCTTATTATTTTAGCGAATACTCTTTACAATAGTAAAATAATACGCATTATAAGTATTTTATTTTTGGGTTATTATATTAGCATTGTAATTATACAACCATTGAATATAACAATGGGTGCATTTTTAGCAAGTTTATTTTTATTGTTTACCTATTTAATTTATAAATTATTTCATTAAATTTTCAATCTTTAAAATGGGCGATTCATATTCAAATACTATATTGAACTTAATACGTATCACTTCTTCATAGTAATTCTTTTTATAGGTAAATTTATTTATATCAATAAAAACATATGAATTTGTATTGTGTTTTTTAATCAACATTTTAAATTAAGTAAAATTAACGGTTTATTTTGTTTTATTTATATAATGTTGCTTTATGTTATTATATTCCTTATTATTTTAGGTTCTATGATATATTATTTATATAACAAATTTATTAAAAAGGATAAAAAATTATTTATACCTAATAATGAATTTGTACAAGATAATATATCTGGAGAGTTAATTTTATTTTTTACAAATTGGTGTCCGCATTGTAAAAAGACAATTGAGAAATGGAATCTTTATAGAGAAAAATATTCATTAGAACATAAAATCAGTTTTCGTCAGGTTGATTGTGACCTAGATTCTACAGAGGCATCTATCTATAATATAGAATCTTACCCCACCATTATTTTAAAAGTAAATAATACTAAATACGAATATGACTCGGATTTTTCAAATGAAACGATGGATAAGTTTATAAATGCAATAATGTCAAGTCAATAATTTCTTTTTAACTATTAATGGAAGAACCTCGCCTAAATATAGATGAATTATTTGAAACAAAGAAAAAGAGTGATTTAAATAGATTGTCAATTTATTCAAAACTATTATCTAGGATACATCATAAAATAAAAATGACTTCAAAACAACGAGACAACTCGCAGTTTTGTTCTTTTATTATGCCTGAAGTTTTATTAGGATATCCAAACTATGATTTCTCTGAATGTTTAACCTTTATTATAGACCGATTAAATAACGATGGATTTGTAACTAGATATATACATCCAAATCTAATATTTATATGCTGGAGTCACTGGGTCCCGGAATACGTAAGAGATGAATTTAAGAAAAAAACAAATACAGAGGTTAATTCACTTGGAGAAACTAAACCTGATAAAACTGTTGTTCGGTTTGAGAAAACAGAAACAAAACCTGTATCAAATTATAAACCGTCGGGTATGTTTGTATACGACGAAGAAATTATAAAGAGTATGAAGATTTAATTATTTTGCAATAGGTTGAACAGGGTTTGGTTCAGGGTTTGGAACAGGGTTTACCGTTTCAGTCGGTTCAGCGGATTGAAAAAAAGATGGCATCACTGGTTTAACGGGTTCATCTGTTTTAACGGGTTCATCCGTAACATCAGGTTTATCTTCATCCGTTTTAGTTTCATCTGTAACATCAGGTTTAACGGTTTTAACAGTTTCATCTGTTTTAGTTTCATCCGTAACAACTGGTTTTACATCGGGATTAGGCGAAGGAGATAAAGTGAAGTTTGTAAGTTTTTGCCAAAAATTAGGCGTTGTAGGTGTCAAAGTAGTCTCTTGTTTTGGGACCTCAGGTAAAGAATTTATAGTGTTTGGTAAAGGTTTTGTAACATTTGGTACACTAGAATTTGTAGTATTTGATATATTAGCGTTTGTAGTATTTGGTATTGTAGCGTTTGTAGATTGCGGCATAGAATTTGTAGTGTTTGTAGATTGCGGCATAGAATTTGTAGCGTTTGTAGATTGCGGCATAGAATTTGTAGTGTCTGTAGATTGCGGCATAGAATTTGTAGCGTTTGTAGTATTTGATATATTAGCGTTTGTAGATTGCGGCATAGAATTTGTAGTGTTTGTAGATTGCGGAATAGAATTTGTAGCGTTTGTAGATTGCGGCATAGTCTCGGGCAAAGAGTCAGGCATAGATTGCGGCATAGTCTCGGGCAAAGAGTCAGGCATAGATTGTGGCATAGAATTCGGCAAAGGATTTCTAGAGTTATTGTTTGATGCGAATAAATTTGGAGAATTTTCGGGTAAAGATGTAATATTCATTGTATTCTTAAACAAGGGTTCTTTGTTATAAGTTGGCGGAACAGGTGTATCAAAATTAGAAAATGAATTGGTATTTAGTCCAGTGCCTACGATTCCCTGTTCTATATTATTATATCTATTTTGTTGAGAATCCTTTGATTTTATATCATAAATTTCTTCAAAAATAAGAAGAGCCTTTATAAAATTACGTTCACAATGAGTGTATAAATTTATGATAGTGTCACGGGTATTTTCTTCTAACTTTAAAATTTGAGGCATAGTTAGAGTAGGATTGATACCATAGGTCTGTTCATCTTCTACCATTTTTATCAAAAAAATCTCTTTTAGAATCTCTGTTAATTTAGTACGATATCCCTTTACTTCTTCTTCAATAATATTAATTTGGTTGATATAATCCATTATTAACTTATCATTTTTTGAGACAGTAAAATCTTCTTTAAACAACGGGTCATTGCAATAGTCAAGATTTTTAAAATCAAGTAATTCAATATCCTTAAAGGATTTTATTTCGTTCGGCATATTTTCATTACCAGTAAATATCTGATAAAAAAGAACAAGGTCCTTTTTATATTTTTCCTCCATTTCTTTGCTTCTTTTTTTCCAAGATTTGTTAGAGTAGTCAAAAATATCATAATAAAGTAGGTCTAATTCTTTAATACCAACTTCATCAGTTAATTTTGTTGCACTATCTATAGAACATAACTTATCGCCTGGGTTTAATATAATAAAATCGTCTTCATTTGTCTCAAGTTTATTTTTAAGAATTGTAATTCGTTTTCTGCAAAGATTCATTGGGTTTGTCAATTGATGTAAGACAGGATTCGTCTCCTTAGGAAGTTTCTTTAAGGAGGAGAGGTCTTTCAAATAAAAAAACTGGGTTTGTCCTTGTTCATCTTCATACGAATATTGAGGGTCAATGGTGGCAACAATCGCACTATATATCATCATTATTTTTATATAAAATTTTGATATATTACTTATCATTTTATTCTTAATATTGTCCGTAGCAGGCAATAAACTAAAAATCGCATCTTGTATTGTCTCATTTATTCTTCCGCTTAATACTCCTATTTCAAGATTGGTTAATCTGGTATCAAATACTTTACCGATTAAAATAATAAGATTATCGTAATATTCTTTATCCGTTAACCTTAGAAGGTCAATTACATTTTGTTTGAGTATGTAATGAATAGCAATATCATCAATTGTCTGAGATAACGATTTTATATTTTTTGGTTCAGTTTGATTAGATATACTGTTTCCCATTTAGTATAAATAAACAAAATAAAAATTGATTCATATCTTATTTAATTAAAGTAAATAAAATGAAGACACAAAAAAATCATTCTACCCACGTAAAAAAGGTAACGGACATATGGAAATTATACGATAAAGAGGAAGAAAGAGATGAGATAGATTGTATTTATAATTCCGAAAATGGCTGTAGTTCGTGTGGTGAAATGCTTTTTATCTCTGACGAAGGATTTAATTGTTGTTCTAATAAGAGTTGTGGTAAAATATATAAAGATATTTTGGATTTTGGCGCAGAATGGAGATTTTACGGAGCGGAAGATACAAATAACACGGACCCTACGCGCTGTGGAATGCCCATTAATCCTCTTTTAAAAGAATCATCTTTTGGATGCAAAATCGTTTGTAATTTTAGTTCTAGTTATGAGATGCGAAAGATAAGACGTTATACGGAATGGCAATCTATGCCTTACAAAGAAAAGTCAAAGTACGATGATTTTCAAGTAATTAGTGTACTCGCGAGCAATGCAGGAATCCCGAAGATTATCATTGATGATGCAATCCGATATTATAATAAAATTTCCGAAGTAAAAACCTATCGTGGTATTAATCGTGACGGAATTCTCGCTTCTTCTATCTATATTTCGTGCAGTATCAATCAACATCCGCGAACATCTAAAGAGATTGCTTCCATCTTCAAACTAGACAATACGAGTGCTACGCGCGGGTGTAAAAATGCATTAAGTATTTTAAATGATATTGAATGCGAAGAAGAAAACAAAACCGTACTACACAACACAACGCCTTCCTCTTTTATCAATAGATATTGTAGTAAACTATCTATTAATCAAGAACTTACAAAGTTGTGTCTGTTTATCGCCAATATCGTTGAATCTCAAAAGTTAATCCCTGAAAATACACCGCATTCTATTTCAGCAGGAATTGTTTATTTTGTATGTCAGAAATGTAACCTAAATATTTCAAAAAAAGCAATTACTTTAATTAGTAAGATAAGCGAGGTAACAATAAATAAATGTTATAAAAAACTTGAGGTGCACGAGACCATTTTACTTCCGTCTGTTATTATAAAAAAATATAATGAATCTTCATAATGAAGTATATTTTTATTATTCCCTATAGAGATAGAGAAAAACAAAAACATTTCTTTGAAAATTATATAAAATATCTATTGGAGGATTACGACCCTGATAGTTATGACATTATTTTTGCACATCAAAGAAATAATTTACCCTTTAATCGTGGTGGAATGAAAAATTGTGGGTTTTTATATGCAAAGGATAAATATCCTGATGACTATAAAAATATTATCTTCATTTTCAATGATATTGACACTCTACCTTACAAGAAAAATTTATTAAATTATGACCTAGAACCAAATGAGATTAAACACTTTTATGGTTTTGATTTTTGTCTCGGCGGAATAACGGCGATAAGAGGTTCAGACTTTGAAAGGATAAACGGCTTCCCCTCCTTGTGGTATTGGGGCTGGGAGGATACGGTCCTCTATGAAAGAGCATTGGCCTCTCATATAAAAATAAACCGAGACAACTTTTATAGATTTGGCGATTCACATATTTTACATTTAATGGATGGTATACAAAAAAATTATTCGGATAATATGTATCAAAAATATAAAAATAAGACTATTGTAGATGGATTAAATACCATAAAAAATCTAACCTATGATATGAATGTTATGCTTGATATAAGGCATTTTGATTGTAGTTATAGTCCAATTGACAATACAATCAAAACCCTTATCTTACAAAATTCGCCAAATGCATCTAAGAAAATAAATAAAAAATTAATGACCTTTCTATAAAAAATTACGTATACTTTTAAATATACCTTGATTCGTAGAGATAGGTTCTTCAATCTTTTTTTTAACTCCGAGATAGTCCTTTATTACTTCCTCAACTGTTCCGTGAAGTTTAAGTGACTCTATAGACTTTTCTCTAGAATAAGAGGTTTGTCTTATAATAATATTTATTTCTTCCATAGATGGCTCTTCATTTGTTGTATCCATTATAAAATAAAAATAATTATATATTTAAATATTAACTTTAAATATAAACTTTTATATATGATTATTGAAAAATTATGCCCTCCTGCTATTGTGTTTATTGTATTGACATTGATACATATTATTATGGAATTATATGATTATAAATATTCAAGAGCATTGTTAAAGGCTATATTAGCCATTTTAGTAGTTTGTTTATTGCAAGCATTATGTCTTACAAATATGTATATTATTTCGTGGCTAATTGTATTTATGCCGTTGATTATTTATTCTTATATGACGTTGGTTATTTTTTTTGTATTCGGAACAAATCCAGAAGAAAAGATGAAAAGATACGAGGTTAAAAATACATAGAGATAAAGAGAATATAAAAAAATAATATAATATATATTATGGACTTAGATTCTGTAAATGAATATAACTTGGCGAATAAATGGAGCCTTTATATTCATTTACAGAACACCGATGACTGGTCCTACGAAAGTTATCATAACATTCTAGAAATAAAAAGTGTTGGTGATGCAGTAAGTATTATTCAAGAACTTAATTTTGAACTTATCAAAAAAACAATAATCTTTATTATGAAAGATAATATCAAACCTATGTGGGAAGACGAAAATAATAAAAATGGAGGTGGATTTTCTTTTAAAATTCATAATAAAAATGTTGAATATGTATGGAAAAGATTATTTTATGCATTAGTAGGAGGTACAATTACTACAAATAAAAAAGTATATGATAACATCACTGGTATAAGCCTTTCACCTAAGAAGTCCTTTTGTATTATTAAAATATGGATGCGAAATTGTGAAAATCTAAACCATAATGTTTTTATTGATATTGATTATTTAGATAAAAAGGGTTGTCTATTTAAGAAACACGACACCGAATAATATAATTAGTATATATATATGAGTTATAAATATACTAAGGATAATGACCGAAAAATATTTACAAGAAATGGTAGTAAATATGCAGATATATTTATAGATTTGTTAAAAGAAATAGATTGGAATTGGACATATGAAGGTGAGAATATTTTTTTAAGAGGAACTTATAACGAAGAAACAGAAAAAAATGACTTTGATTTTGTAAAATTACAATGCACAGCAAGTCTTCCACCCGTACCCTATTTTGTATTTGGAGGTTATGTTTATGAATTACTTAATAAAGAATATGGAGGATTACAAAGATTCTTAGATCCTACAGGTGACGTAGATGTGAGAATAAATACACCTGTTGTAAAATTATCTAAAAAGGATCAAGGTAATGAAGTCTATAATTTTTGGTATGAAGATGCAACTCATACTAAATTAAACGACATCATTGATAAATATTCAAGTTATCTTTTCAGTATGGTTTTATCTAAAGTCTCTCAAATGCAGATTGATAATACGGTTGATTTTGATATAAAGGAGGATGATGACGAAGGAGATGTGATTGATTTTGTAAAAGTAGGAAATGTTTACGTTGCAAAGGTATGTAATTCTTTTTCTCTAAAAATACAGGTTGTATGTAAATTTTCTAATATGGATAAACCCGACCATCTTTTTGAAATGGTATGGTCAATTCAAAAAAATCCAATTGGTGAAGATTCAGAATATTTAAAGTATTATAGAGAAAGTAATCCTAAATTGGATGGTGTCTTCGTTCAGGATTTGAAATCTTTAATTATAGATAATGTTGGTTCTGCAAATGATAGAATATCTCTTTATGGTACTGTAAAACAACATAAATGGTTTAATCATATTCAGCGGTTAAAATACTTAAACCATATATTCAAACACTTTATTAAATTGTATACGGATAAATATGAACTTGACACAATCGGAGCCTTTTTATGCTATATGTTTTTATTTCTTTTGAAAACGGAGGGATTCCACGTATTTTCTTTGGGCGACCGCGTAGCCAAGACAGATGTTATTTTTAATCAACTTACTTCATCCTTTCTGGAATATGTTATTCAAAGGCAGGATAATATAAACCAGAAGCCAAAGTTAATTTTTAAAGGACAAAGAGTTACCTTTTCAGACGAACTACTGGGTAAATATTTTAAAAATGGAAAGGTTGACATCATTATTGCAGATATTCAAGAAAAATGTAGAGATAGAAGAGTACCTCTCTTATTGTTACCTTCTATTGTTCCAACCAAATTCAAAAGTGCTTACAGTTTAAGACGGGTCAAACCTAAAATGCAAGATAATTCTAGATTGGGATTAAGAAGTGTTTCCAGAGGCAACACTAGTAAACGTTCTAAATCAGTGGGCTGAAGGTAAAGGAGCAAGACCCAATTTTATTTCGCCGAGAGAAGCCACGTTATATTTAATGATGAGAGGAAGGTCATTTTCCATATAAATTTGGATTTGATTACACAGATTGGTACATTTAATAAAATAATTCAAATTTTTCAAAGAAAATTCGCCTTGAATTACTTTATTATTCTTTTGAATAAATCCCATACCATCGGATTCGCTTCTAATAATTTCTGCACTCGCATAGGCGCCATAACATTTAAAGATGAGTTGATTTTTAATGGATTTTATTTCAAGTTTATCGGAAATAGAATTTAAATCACGAATAATCTTTTGAAAATCATTGGACGGCAAATTAATAATAGATGAAAACTTTACATCGGGAATATCAAGTTCCTCTTGTTCAGGTTCAATTAACTTTAGTTTTTGAATTTTACACTGTTCTTTTTGCTTATTTTCAAACTTTAAAACTAAATGTTCTACAATACCATCATTGTAATCATCTTTTTCAATGTAAATAGAAAGCGTATCATCCGTATCAATTGTACTAATTAGTTTAAAAAGATGAAACATATTTACGCCTACAATGATTTTTTCCTTGTTACATTCATAGTATTCAAAATTGTCACTAAGAAGATGTAAATGAACTAAAATAGTATGCGACTTATCCATATTAATAATACGCATTCCATCTTTCTGAAAGGTAATGTTTGTCTCAATCAGAATATCCTTTAGAGCAGTCATTAATGTTCTAAAGGGTGCAATTTGAACTGTCTTAATAAGTAATATGTGCTGTTCCGCATTTTCGCTCATTCTATTTTTTTAAACTTTAAGTTTTATATATTTTATTTAATTAATTAAATCCTTATTCAAATAAACTATCAAATACAGAACCACCAGCCTCTGCTAAAAAACCAAGGAAAAAGTATTGTATAAAAGGTAAGCACGCTAAAACACACAATACAATTCCTACATATTGCATAGGCTGTATATCTTCAAAATATTTCGTTCCCTTTTTATTGTACTTTACGATAAGGTACCATCCTGTACCAAATAATATTACGCAAATAAGACCAATTAATATAATTACTGCAAATGCGCCTGCAACTCCTTCAAATACTCCTCTAAATATGGACGGCTGAGATGAAATTTTTTTTACCATTAAAATATAGTATATTATTTAATGGGTCATTATGATATCGCGATCATAGGCGGCGGTATTGCGGGTCTTTATTGCGCGCTAAAATTGTCTCATTTAAAAGTTATACTCTTTGAAGAAAATGATTATTTTGGAGGAAGATTAAAAACAAATGACTCGCCTCATTTTGAAATAGGTGGCGGAAGATTTAATGAAGACGATAAAATGTTATGCAAATTATTATACCATTTTAATATGACTTTTATACCTCTTTCAAAAAACATTGATTACATTGATAAAAAGGATGGTCTTATACCTCACGCACAGGAATACTATCAACATCTTTTAAAAAAGGTTACTTCACATAATTCTGAAAAAATGAGAGACATAACCTTTTATCAACATTGCGTTAACATAGTAGGAAAGCAAAGGGCAGACCATATTATAAATATTCACGGATACATAGATGATATGAAGCCTTTCAATGCCTATGATGCAATTAATATGTACAAAAAAAAGGAGGGACAATATTTCGTATTAAAAGAGGGGTTTGGAGAACTTTGTAAAAGAATGTTATCCGAAATGAAAATTACTAAGTTATTAAATCATAGAGTAACTAGTATAAAACGTCTGGAAGATACGTTTCAAGTGGATGATGTTTTTGCAAAGAAGATTATATTTGCGATTCCACCCAAGTATTTAAAATTTCCAATCTTAAAACCGCTATTCCCTTTATTTGAATCTGTGAAATCCTCGCCCCTTTTAAGAATATATGCTCAATATCCAGAACCCTATTGGTTTAAAGATTTAAATAGTATGGTAACCGATGATGTCTCAAAACATATAATACCTATTCGTGATGGTCTTATTATGATTGCTTATGCAGATGGCGAGTATATTACTCCTTTTTTTAGAAATGGTAAACTAAAGAAGATAAATGAATTAAAAAAGATTATTTCAGATGAATTGAATAATCTATTTCCAGATATAAGTATTCCACCGCCTAACTATTTTAAACCATTTTTTTGGGTAGTAGGTTATCACTCTTGGAAAAGTAAATATAACTCTCATAAAGTAATAAATACCTTGTCTAGTATAGATGGAATACATATTTGCGGGGAAGCCTTTTCTTTGAAACAAGGCTGGGTAGAAGGGGCATTATTAAGTGCAGACAAAGTGGTAAGGTCTATTTTATAACAATTAAACCACTCGTCAAACTCGTTCTTGCATTTATTGTCTACACGATTTATTTTTTTCATACATCTTAAAAAGTTAAATTCCATATTTTCACAATCCATTACATAATATTTAGAAATTTATTACCTCATCAAAAGCGCAATCCTTTCCAGATTTTTCTGAAAGAGCATATTCTGAGACTCGCGATTCAAAGAAATTTGTTTTTTGTTCTAAACTAATCATTTCCATAAAATCAAAAGGGTTAATAACCTTATAAACAGGTTCTGTTCCAAGTTGAATTAAGAGTCTGTCTGCAACAAACTCTATATATTGATTCATTAACCCTGAATTCATTCCAATTAATCGGCACGGTAGTGCATCATTAATAAACTCTTTCTCTATAGAAACAGCATCTGTAATAATCGTCTTTATTTCTTCCTTTGTTAATTTATTTATCAATTTATTATATAAATATACAGCAAACTCGGTGTGCAACGCCTCATCTCTAGAAATGAGTTCATTTGAAAAGGTTAGACCAGGCATTAGTCCGCGTTTCTTTAACCAATAAATAGAACAAAATGCACCTGAAAAGAATATACCTTCTACACAAGCAAAAGCAACCAATCGTTTTGCAAAACTATTTTCAGGGTTCATCCATTTTAAAGCCCAGTCTCCTTTTTTTGTGATACACGGAAATCTAGTCAGAGCATTAAAGAGCATATCTTTTTCTTTTTCATCTTTAATATATGTATCAATTAACAAACTATATGTCTCGGAATGAATATTTTCCATTGCAATCTGGAATCCGTAAAAGGCTCGGGCTTCAGGCAATTGAATTTCTGTCATAAATCGGGCCCCTAAATTTTCTAAAACAATTCCGTCACTTGCTGCAAAAAAAGCTAGAATCATTTTAATAAAATATTGCTCGTCGGATGTAAGAGAATTCCAGTTATCTTTTGCTGTATCAATCTCTTCAGGGCGCCAGAAACATTCCACTTGTTTTTTGTACATTTTCCATATGTTTTGGTCGCTAACGGGAAACATAACAAACCTACTTGAGTCTTCTTTCAAAAGCGGTTCTTCAACAAGGTTGGACATCTTATTAACTTATAACTATATATTTATATACTGTAAAATTTATATATTTTTTTGTTGATGATAATTAATGGACCCTGCAGAAATATCTTATTTATTAGAAGAGGAAAAGAAAAAATGTATTGAAAAAATGAAGAATTATTATAATAAATACGGAGACAAAAATTTGCAAACATTGGTTGATTATTTACAGTACCATATAGAAAACAATTCTGACGAAGAAATTAAAAAACAATTACAAGATGACCTTAAGATTTTAAACACGTATTTATAATTAGACCTTATCAAATTAGGCCTGCCTGTGCAAATTACGCCATTTTCGTTTAAAGATATTAAGTTTATAGGTATGAAGAATACATAAATATCTTCCATTTTCCATAACAATTTGTACCAAGTTTAATTTGATAATCCTATTTGAACGAATGTGTTCTTTATAATTACGTAGAAGGTCGTGGTCCAAATACAAACTTGCAACCCGCCGTTTTGTATGCTTTACAACACACTTTAATTCATCTTGCCATTCATTATCATAAAACTCTTGAAGAGTATAACCATACACAACCATAAAGTGTGATAAGCTTTTGTCACCTCCGTGAAGTCCGTAAAAGTAGGGTTCGCTAATAGCCAGTTCCATTTTTTTGGTGTAAATTCAAATACTTTTTTTGAATTCAATTTTATTATATTAAAATAATATATAATGAAAAAATCCAATTCTTTATTGAATAATAAATATATTCTCTATCTTTTATTTATATTAACGCTCATTAATATAGCATACCTAATTTATTTAAAAGATAATTACAGTATTTTAATATTTGGATTAATTGCAATACTTATTTATTTATTCACAAAAAATATGATTATAATATTAGGTTTAAGTATTTTTATTATAAACATTTTGGTACTTGCACGAGATTCCCGTGAAGGATATACGGACCCATCAAATAATGAGTGTTCCGACTTTACTAATACAGTTTATAAAAATTTGTACTCAAGTGATATATCTGGAATACCTATACAGTTAAAAGATTTTAAAGACATTATAAAGCCTTTTATGCAAGATACTCTTGATGGAAGTGATACAGATAATGAATTTTATAGAAAATATAAAAATGAGGCTGAATCTCTTGATAATAAAAGCCAAAAATGGTTAAAAGATAATATAATTGATTTAGATGAATACAAGGATACGTGTTACTCAAAAATGAAGGTTTCAAATTCAACATCAAGTTCAAAAAATATAGAACCTCTGGAAAATGAGATAGGCGAATCAATTAAAGATGTTGAAAAAGATGGTAAACGTTTTAATAATATGATTGAAAAGGTTAAAAAAGGTAACCCTGAAATGGAAGAGGTTATCAATAAGATAAGCGGATTTGATATGAATGAATTAAATAAATTAATTAATAAATTAAATACACTTGCAGATGGAGCAAAGAGTTAAAGGTTAATATTTCGGTACTATCATAGATATCCCCTTTTTAATTTTATATTTTAATTGTTCTATAGTAATACCTCCTCCTATAAAAGATTTTGAAATAGTTTCGTTTGACACGTTAAAGAACATTGATTTCAATAATTTCATTAAACGATTATTTTCATATTTTTCTTTATTGATATCTGTCAAAGTATTTATAATTCGGACTTCATTTAATTGATGAGAAGGATTAATAATATCTTTTATCGTATTCAAATGATTCTCTCCAAAAAATAAATGTAAATTATCTAAAAAATGTCTCTTTATTGGCTTATCTTCTACTTTTTTCACATTTGATTCATTTGTTTCATTTGACTCATTTGTTTCATTAGACTCTTTTGTTTTATTTTCTTGTGAATCTAATGATGCAACAACAGAAACAGCCGCAATTTCTGCTCCTTGTAAAACTGTTCCTGGTTCTGTAACTGGTTCTTGTTTTGATTGTGATGCAACAACGGAAACGGCTGCAATTTCTGCTCCTTGGTCTTTGAACTCGCTCATTCTGTTAATTTGTATATTTATTTTATTATATATTTATAATTATGTCTGTTTGTCCTTTTGATTTTAAACATACAAATGAACAAAAAATAGATTCACTTTCATTAAATTATTCATTTGACATCACAACGTCTATTACTACAATAGATACCACAAATGTTTTAAATGAAGGGTTATCAATCAGTCAAACCCCAAAGGCTCCTGCTATTATACTAAGTTTGGGAGGAAGAACGTCAAAAACGGTTATGACTATTGGTATAAATGGAAAAACGTCAGGATTTAATTTGTATTGTGCTTATATTACAAAAGTTTTTCCTAATATAAAAAAGGATAAGGGTGAATATTATTCTTTTGTAATAGAAGGAGTATCTTCAAATAATGTGAATGGAGAAAAAATACTGATATTCATACCTCTTAATAAAATATCAACATTGAGTTCAATGGGTTCGGCAAATGTATTTCAATCAATTGAAACTGCATTAACAAATGGAGATAATCTAAAAGAGGTTTCAACTGAATTAAGTATTGATTTTAATAAAATTATACCAGAAAGTAATTATTATTATTACACTTATACGGATTCAAAACGAACAATCTATAATATTATAACATTTGACACTTCAAATTTAAGTTATACTTCAATATTTGAAAAAATATTATCATCTTCTTTGAATGAAAAAACAACAAAATATGAACTTGATATTAAAGAAAAAAATACTGCAACTCTTTCCTATCCAGTTTATATGTCTACTTCAATACCTGTAAATCAAGATGTAATTACAAAATCTTTTGAAGACAATATTTATATTGATTGTCAGCCAGTTGATTTGTTAAAAAATGAAGGAAAGAATTATTTACAAACGACAATAAAAGAGGCAACTGGATTAATAACCTATCTTGAAGTAGCCTTTCCTTATCTAATACTTATTGTTTTTCTAACCTTACTTATAATTTTTATTTATAGTATATCATCCTTTTTAAAGAATTTTCTGAATCTAACTTCAAAGGCTGATGCATCTGGGATTGCATCTGAGGGTAAACCTATGTTTTCTCGTATGCTTGGAGCATTTGCGAGTTTATCGTCTATGGGTAAAAAGAAACCAGAAGCTTAAACAACCATAGAGCAGGTTTTAGATACAACAGGTTTTACCTCTGTATCTCTATCCATATTTTGATTTTTTATTCTAGTATACTCGGAATCTCTGATAAGAAGTTCTTCCAATTGTACTTCCTTTGGTGAATTCATTTTCTGTATATTTTCATCCTTTGTATTTTTAACATAATTTGGTGAATGTCTTATAATTTCATATAAATAAATAAGTGCAAGTAATCCTACAACAGGATTCAATGTAATAAACAATATAACTACTAAAACTAAAGAAATGATAATCCCTACCGGACTATTTAATACATTAGAGTCTTCTGGTTTAGGTCTAATTTGAAAAATAATAAGTATTGCTAATATAAGCCCAAGCAAATTATCTATTGTTACCAAAGAACTTTTTTTAGTTTTAGGTTTCATTATTATATAAATAGAAAATATAAAGATACTGGCTTAATATTATTATGTCGTATATAGGTAAAAAAGGGTATACACTTTTTAAGGATGATATTAATTCATCACAAATTAAAAAAATTCGTGATGAATTAACAGTAAAACCATTTTCAAACCACGGTCAAGAAATCGCCTATCCTATTTTCAGAGAATCTGAAAGGAAGATTTATATACCGCGTTACTATGGAATAGAAAATTTTGGAACCAGTGAAAATAAATTGTCAAAGGGCGAGACAATTCATTTAACTTTTAAAGGAGAACTTTTTGATTTTCAAAAGGAAATTGTTCTTAAATATATTAATTCTGTCGGAGAAAGCGGAGGTGGTCTTTTAGATGTTGAACCCGGTAAAGGTAAAACTGTTATGGCGCTTAATATTATTAGTAAACTAAATAAAAAGACACTGGTTGTTGTGCATAAATCTTTTTTGATGAATCAATGGATAGAAAGAATAGAGGCGTTTTTACCTGATGCAAAGGTTGGTAGAATTCAAGGCGATACAATAGATGTAGAAGGAAAGGATATTGTATTAGGAATGATACAATCCTTATCTAATAAAGATTACCCTCAGGAATTATGGGAACAGTTTGGTCTGTGTGTCTTTGACGAGTGTCATCATTTGAGTGCCGAGGTATTTTCTAATGTAATGATAAATATTGTTGCAAATTATAATCTTGGCTTAAGCGGTACTATGACACGTAAAGACGGATTATCAAAGGTGTTTAAGTATTTTATCGGTCCTATTGTTCACAAAGAAAAAACAGATTTAACAACCGAAGTCTTTGTAAAAGCGATTCGTATTCAGAATGAGGACACCTTTGAAAATGTAAAAACGGACCATAAGGGTCAACCTCTCTATTCTTGTATGATATCAAAGTTAGATTATTCTGAAAGAAATCTTGCTATTTCAAACGTTGTTAAAAAAGAACTTATTGAAAATGAAAATCAACAAATAATGATTTTAGCGCACACAAAATCAATCGTTCAAGATTTATTCAAGCATATTTCCGCATTTGAAAAAAGTATAGGTTATTATCTTGGCGGGATGAAAGAACATCATTTAAAAGAGTCAGAGTCTAAAAGAATAATCTTGGCAACTTATGCAATGGCGTCTGAAGGACTTGATATAAAGAGTCTTACAACCTTGGTTTTAGCAACGCCAAAATCAGATATCTGTCAAAGCGTTGGAAGGATATTAAGAAGTAAACATTCTACTCCACTTGTCATTGATTTGATAGATGAGCATCCTTTATTTGAAACACAGTATAAAAAGAGAATGGCTTATTATTCCAGTAAGAATTTTAAGATACACGAATATGATAATTATAGAGCCTATGAAACAAATACACACGTTGTAAAAAAGAAGGCACCAAAAAAAGATTCCAAAGACTCTAAGGTAAAGGCGGTTTGTCTCATCCCTGGGCTAAACTAATAAAATTTGGACGAGACATACTCAATAAAATATTGCTTGCTTACTGTATGCGTGTTTTTATAATACTCAATGTATAAATTGTATAATTCATTCATATCAAGAGACGTATTCTTTTCTAGAAAATCTTCAATCTGTTTTTTTTTATTCCATAAAACGCATCCTATTCTATAAATATTTTTTTCGTCTATACTTGTTGAAGGGTAATAATACTTTATTAGGTCCTTGATAATTTCTTCGTTTATTTCATACTTGCATTTTGTATTTTCCATAAAAAGTTTAAGAAACTCTCCTATTTCAAATTCGGATTTATCTTCAAAAATATATTTGCTCCAGAATGTTTTAAATTGTTCTACGTAAGGTAAAAAAAGACTATTGACATTCATATAATAAGGATAATTATAGGTTAGTGTATTGGCTATTTGTTCGCGTATCTCATTTTTTTGAAAAATATTAAAGATACGGTTTTGTTTTATATACAATTTCCACAAAAATAACATATCTTTTTCATTGATATTTGTTCCATATTTAATATAAATGTATTCGTTTATAAAGGAATTTACGATATCTTCTTTAGTATGATTATTAATCCAAAAAACATCATATTTTAAAGAACGATTTATAATATCATCTAAAAATGCATCTCCTGAATTAAACCTGTTTGAGTAATGAAACGATATACATATCAAGTTTATATAAAACTCTTCTGTTTGTTTCAAATACTCTAGATTAAAATTACTTGTCTTGATAATCCTAGATTTTTCAACGGGGTGACCGCAGTATTTAAACTTATAATGATTGCCTAAATTGATAGAATGAAAATATAAGGTAACATATTTATTAATTGTCTTT
>Ga0114966_10000687_pt1 | contig 32487 bp, 24 predicted proteins | sample M_130207_XF_Meta_FD_87029 | JGI IMG/M metagenome (GOLD analysis project Ga0114966, IMG submission 87029) | Freshwater microbial communities from Lake Montjoie, Canada to study carbon cycling - M_130207_XF_MetaG | ecosystem: Environmental > Aquatic > Freshwater > Lake | place: Lake Montjoie... | reverse complement strand
CTTTTTTCTTAAAGGAATTCCATATAGTTGTTGTTTAAATAATTGGTGATTACCACCTTTGTATTCGTTTTTCATGGCATGATATATTCTAGGCGTGTACATAAAAAAGTACAAACTGGTTTCTAAATCAATCAACACATCATTATAAAAATCCCACTCATTGCATCCATCGTATCCGTGTTCGGCAATAACAGCTATTCCATTCTGGTCGTGAGCATATTTTGCTGCAACATAACAAGCAACAGAGTTATATCCTTTGCTGTATAGTTTTTTAAATATCTCATTATAGTATATGTCAAACAATTCTTTTTCTGTCATTTTTATGACAATAGGATTCATATTCGTTTCTTCGCATTTTACGAAAGCAAATGATGACTCTTTCTTATTGATAGGCGTATCGACAATTATAGGAGTAAATTTTGTGTTGTTTTTACGGAAACAATTGAACACGAATTCAGAATCCATTCCTCCGCTCAGTGGTATGTAAATATTGCTATATCGTTTAGATATTTTTTTCGTCACTTCTTCTACAGCTTCATGAAATGATATAGGTTTAAATTTGATGTATTCGTTCGCTTGTTCGATATTTGTAGAAAACACTTTATGTTTGTTCGAAAGGCGTTCGGCTAGATTAGTTCTAAACCAGTTGTGTTCTGTTGCCATCTAATTTTTTCCGTGTGCTGAACACAATGTCCCATATTGGAACGAACACTCCATAGTTTTTATTGGGATTATCGTGATGGATTAGATGCCATTTTCCGCTAGTGATAAACGGATACAGATTTATCTTAGCATTATGCTCTACGGCTTCTTGGATAAATGCAGCCCAAATGTAATAAGCTAATATCAACCACCAATGTCCAGTGATAATACCAATAGCGATAGTTGGTAATACCTCTGTTAACCATTGGTCTATCGTGCTTTCTTTGGAGTCAAACCAAAGTAGTGCGTTTTTCCAATGCAGACCTTGTATTGTCTGATTGCTCACTTGTTTATGATGGTCCATATGGAAACGACGCATGAAAGGGATAACATGCGCCGCTCTGTGCATCCAGTACACAACAAATGTCCATAGTAAAAATATCAGTAGGTAATTCATGTTACGTTATGAAATAAGGTTTTGATATGTATTTTAAACCAGATCTACAGTAATCGTGATATTTCTTCAAACCATCCACATATACTGAATATAGATCACTGTTCGTATTGTTTTTTAAAAATGTGTCTCTCAAAGAAAGATATCGTGCAGTAGATTTATCAGATTGATGAGCAAGCTTTATGTGTTTCTTTTCGTAGAATATTTTGTTCTTGAAGAAACGACTCGCTATCATGTTTTTCTTTTCTTTTTCGTTTTCAATAGTCAATAATGCTTGATGCAAAATATGTGCTTGTTTTATCTGTATCATGACTGCTTCATCATGATAACCATTGTAGAAATTTATTCGTTCGAAATTTTCATCAATATAGTTCATTCCATAATGATAAACAGTCGCGTCTTTAAAATATGCGTAAGGCAAACCTTTCGCGTACGCGAGCTCAACCTTTTCTGCTCCAATTATCCAAGCAGTTTTTTTGTTGTTATCTTTTCCAACAAACGAACGAAAATCTCGCCAAAATAAATTGTGTGGGCTAGTATGTGTTCCGATGTACTTGAAATAATCAGAATTGTGTTCTTTGATTAATGAAAACTGATTGATATCTGTGAAAAACTTAGCATAATCGATGATCGTTATTTTCGTATTAGGAAAATTCATAGAATTGATAGTAGGAATAGCATTGAAATAGACGTCTGCATTATGATTGTCATCGGTGCCTTGAGATTTATCTTGCGAAAAAGCACCGACAACAACAATTTCATCTATGTGTATGTTATTATAATAAAATGTTTCTAGAATGTTTGATGAGTCGTTTCCACCAGAATAACATAGTATAACATACTCATAGTCATGACGAATCTGTTGAGCTCTTTCTAAATAAAGCTGCTGTAGCGATTTAGTAGGTTCTGTTTTCCAATCAAATTTAGCGAACGACTTATCATAGTAGTAAAAATAACATTGTTTTTTAGCATTCCAAGCTTCATAAGGCGTAGTGTAGACATTAAAGTTTTCGTCATAATAGAATGTTGCGTTTAATTCTATTGACATTTGTTCCAATCGAGTTATCCGTTAGATTTAACATTAACAGCTTCAATCAGTTTCTGGATATCATCATCAGATAGTTCTTTAAAATCATTTGTTTCTTGTTTAGAAATTAACTTTAACGATTCTGCTCTCAAGTTTTCTCTAATTTTCTGAATTTCTTTCACTTCATCAATGTTCGTTTTCTTAGTGACGCCAACAAGACCAATAACAGTATCTAGTGCAGTAGGAACATTTGGGTCTTGAACAGCTTCTAGAGTACTCAACCATTCAAACGGGCTATAAATTTTTACAAGTTCGTCTATTTCTTCCGGAGTGGTTGGCATAGGAACAGGAAGATTAATTGAAACATCTGAACGACAACGAACAGGCGTTCCATCTTGTTTACGATTTAAATCAGAAGCCAATGATTCTTCAGAAATATTATCTGTCCAATATCTTGCAACGATAAGATGGTCGTCTGGCCATAGTTCAACAATTTTGTAATGAATGTTCATGCTACTGGTCCTGTTCTAGTTCCTGTGTTTACATATGCGGTAATGTTTGCATTACCAGTTACTGCATTTCCTTGAGATCCTGCTGCGCCTCCCGGACCACCAGGGCCTCCACCGCCTCCTGTTCCTTTAGCAACCCCTCCAGTTCCTCCTGGACCTCCAGGGCCTCCAGCACCACTACTTGGAGTTCCTGTTGGACCAGTTGCCCCATTCGGTCCTGTAGTTCCTACTCCTCCAGCTCCACCACCGCCACCAGCATTACCTGCAGCGCCTGCTGCGCCTAAATTTCCTCCAGCTCCAGAATATCCTACTGCTGCACCACCTGTTGTTGGATTACCTGCATTACCATTCGCTCCTGGACCATATCCTGGAGTATACGAACCAACACCAGCAGCACCAACAGGAGTTCCTGCTCCTCCACTTCCTCCAGTATTAGGATATCCTGGTACGTAAGACGCTGGATAGTATGAGTATCCTTCAGAGTATGCTGGATAATAGGAAGACGACCAACCGGTACCTCCGCCTCCGCCGCCGCCTCCGCCACTACCATTGGGTCCGCCATTACCTCCAGTGCCGCCTGGGCCACCGGCACCGCCTGGTCCCCCTGCTCCGCCTGTTAGTGTCGAGACGTTATCTAAAACAACGATAACACCAGTATTAGTTGGAACTGTTAATGATGCGCCACCAGTGCCTCCTGTTCCACCAGTTCCTCCAGTACCACCAACGGTTCCTATAACTCCTGCACCACCAGGAGATCCTGCGCTACCAGCAACTGAAGTCGGTCCACCAGCACCACCAGCACCATTAGATCCCGTGCCTCCTGGTGGTCCGTTGCTTCCTGGCGATCCAGCACTACCTGCGGAGCCTGCTGCGCCTGAAATTGTATTATTATTTTGAAGGAAAATAAACGTACCACCAGTCCAACCAGTACCAGTATCTAATGCTGTTGCGGCTGCAGATGTTGAACCAACAGCCGCATTAATAAACGCAAGCAAATTCAACGGATAAGCTGGATTACCCGCTTGTGTGCGGAGATTGAGATTGTTAGTCGCACCAGTAATATTGATAACCTGCGTAGGTTTAGGTAAGAAGGCTAAAAAAGTCATTTTATCCTTATCTCATGTCTGGTAGATACGAGCCATAGAGGTTAGTTCCGTCAGAAAAAAACGTGATAATATCGAGTTTATTTGCGCCTGTCGAAAGAACAGGAGCAACCGCAGCAGTCCACTTAAATACTGAGTTCCATGTCGTGATCGTGCGCGAACCTGTAGCGTCCTGATACACGCGAAGAATATATGTGCCAACTTTTAGATTTAGTGGCGCTGGCATTGTACGACCAGTTCCAGTAAGCGTTATTGTTGCAACGCGACCATCAGCAACATCCCAAGCTGCTTTTGCTGTTGTGACAATGGAACCACTTGTATCGGTCAACGTCTGTGATAGTGAATTTGACTTATCAATCGTGGTGCCGTTTAGTGTGGTGTTACCAGAAACTATGAGATTTTTTGTAACTGTCATCGAGTTACAAGCAGTCACTAGGCCGCTGGAGTCGATGCGCATGCGTTCGGAGCCAGCCATTGACCAGCTATAAATGGCGCCGACTGAAGTGTTCCACACAAAGGAGTCAGTAGCACCGGCAGTCGGCGTACAGTCCATAGTGACTGAACCAGTTTGCAACCTGAAAACGCCAAGTGAGCCAACTTCAAGTTTTTTACTAGGCGAACTCGTCCCAATTCCCATATTACCCATGACATAAGTATTCGCACCAACAAACAGATTGGTTGAAACTGTCGCACGACCAGCAACACCGAACCAACCAGACGTATTAGTTGTGTGTCCGGCACCACCAATTGTTAGAGTAGAAGAAGCACCACCCATTGTTATGGTTTTGCTTGCACCGCCAAGAGTCGTATTGCCAGAAACAGTTAAATTTGTACCGACTGTAAGACGACCAGACGCTGTGGCAAGACCTGTGATTGTGGTATTACCAGAAACTGTGAGGTTGTTTGTGACTGTAGCAGATTTGGCGATCGTTACTGCACCTGATGACGCAATACGAAATTGTTCTGTATATGTCGTAGCACCATTTCTATTTCCTATTACAAGATGAACTCCAGTAGAATCAATAGCACTTAAACGAAAACCATATCCGGAACCAGAAGACGAACCTCTTAGATCAATACCTCCACTATCATTGATAGTTGGTGAACCTTGCCAAATTTCTAAGTTAGGTACACTAGAAGGTGAAGAACCTGATGGTTGACCACCTTGTGAGATAGTTATTGTTCCGTATGGAGAACTAGTAGCTACTCCTAATCTACCGATAATGGCAGTATTACCACCAACAAAAAGATTGGTTCCTACGGTCGCGCGACCATTGACGCCGAACCAACCAGTCGTATTGGAAACCTTACCTGCAGCGCCGAAATTTGTGTTGCCTGATACCCAAAGATTAGTTGAAACTGAAGCACGACCAAGAACACCAAACCAACCAGTTACGTTAGCAGTTTTACCAGCAGCACCTATAGTAGTGTTACCAGAAACCGTTAGATTAGTTCCTACAGTAGCACGACCAGACGCAGTGAATAATCCCGTAACAGTAGCAGTTCCCTTTGCGGTAAATGCCGTGTTAGAAGTAAGCGTGTTGGCATACAGAGAAGACTCATTAATCGCGAACTGATTGATACGAGTAACAAGTTGATTCGTGCGAGTACGCCACGTATCAAATGTATTAGTAAGAGAGACGTTAGCGAGTAATGCCATTGCTTATCCTATCTTGTCTAAAATGCGCTGCATAAGCGTCTTAAGATCGTTTATATCTTGCTTCATATTATTTATATCGTCAACAGCCGAATTAATTTCCTGTTGCTTTTCACGGGCTTTTTTGTATGCTATAAGCCCAGTTTTGTCTGTATTAAGAATCGCCTGACTAGATAAGTCGCGGACTAGATTAGGCGATTCTTTTACCTTTACGATTTTTGTCATATTATCTCTGCAGTGCGATTGCTCTTAGTTCGTGTATACGAGGTGGATTTGCGCTATTTTCGTTCGTGAATACGATCTTAATAGCGAACTGCTTGAATCCAGTGAAACGAGCCTTACCAGAGTTGCGATACTCAAAAATTCTACTATTCGTAGTATTAGCGCCATACTGGTTGATAGCACGTCCAGATGAATCTGAGATTGCTGTCGTTGGGAATGTTGGCATATCGTAAACGAACTCAATAAAATCGCTACGATTCTGGCTGCTTGAATACTTACCTACAGTAGCATATCCTTCTCCTGTAGCTAGATTCATTGGGACCCAACGAGCATCTGAGAATGCATCACTATCTTCCGCATTAAGAACTTTAGCATATACTTTAAGGTCAGAACCATTTGGTTTATATGCCGCAAGATATACACGAAGATCTTCCGCGTCTTGACCGTCGGCAAGATTAACGATACGAGTAATGTAGCGAGACTTAGAGTTGCCTCCAAACTTCACCCAATCTTCAGAAGAACCGATTTCAGTGTTAGAACTGATTAGATTATGTACAACAATATTTGCCATACGACGAAGGTCAACTGCTGGAGAACCTGTTAGATTGAAACTCGTAAGAGTCAATTTGATTTCGCCAGATTTATTTGTTGCCATAGTTGCCGATGAAGCAGAAGTATTAGACTCAATACTACGACTTAGTATGTAACGAGGAGAAGAAAACTCTGTATTATCATTGATACTCAAATTGAAGAATGATGAATCTCTAGCACTAACACTAGTTGCATACTTAGCAGAAGCAGATATTTTTGTGTTAGAAGGTAAGATGCTATCCAACTGTAAATTAACGGTATCTATGACAAGATTATCAAGAGAAATGATTTTTGCGCTATAACCATTTGTCTGACCCTTAACATAGCTGTTCAGTTTGAATATGCGAGAGTTGGCGTAAGCTGGTCCACTATTTGTGTACGACATGTTAGCAACATGAAGTTTCGTATTAGAAAAATTCACTACGTCGTAATATTGGAGTGAACCGACAGGAGTCGTTGTAGAGTATAGTGTACCTGAACCAATGATCACGCCGGTTGTAGGATTAGTGTTACGAATTCGTATCGTTTCTTTTCCTTTAAACTTAACATTAGTTGACACATTTCTAACGGTAATTTGACCCGAAGAGAATGAGGATATGGTTCCAGTAGCACCAGAAACAACACCTTGAACATATGTCACATTCGTATTTACGGATTTCGTATTAGCGAAAGTTGTAGTAGGTTGTAGATTTGTTTCGCCATGAATGAATTCACCGTATGTGCTGAACACGCCAGTAGAATTAGCTACAGTGAAATAATCGCGGTTTTCATTCTTGATTATCATCGTGCCAGGTGACGACTTATCGAATTCAGCATAGTATACATTGAACTTAAGATCTTCAGATTCCACAGGAACCCAAGTACGCTGGTTCGCTGAAGTGAACAAGAATCCAGAAGCAGGTTGTTGTGCAACACGAGTTCCTGAACTAATATCATTTTCACCAAGAACAGCTGTCCAACAATTGTAGTTTGGATTGCAACCAGATGGGATAATCGAAATAGCATATTCTTTATTTTCTTCTAGATATACAGGAGAAGGAAAATATATTGGAGTTGGTGCTGAAGCGTCGTCACTCACGTTAATTTGCGAAGGCTGCATGATAACACGAGAGAAAGGAACAACACGATTCGTAACAGCTGACGTGATAGGATCAAGTTCTTGCAACTGAATCGTCACAGGAAATGTACTATCTTTAGTTGCGAAAAACAAATCAACTTTAGTAACGAACATTCCAGAAGTTTGGTTACGAGTCTTAAGAAATGCAGTTATTAAGAATGACTGAGCAATAGGGTCTGAACCACCACAACTGCCACCACAATTACCACTATCACCTGGAAGCCCACCATCAGCTGGTGGTGCTGGGATAAATCCTACAACACGTTCACCATTCGAAGTTGTACGACGATTCACTGCTCCGGATTTAGATTCTACCAAAGATTGATTCGTTATAATAGGTCTACGAGTAGAAAGTGTTAGTTCTGATACTCCTGCTGTTAATCCTTCTGCTGTATAATATGTTTCAGCAGAAGTTGTCTGATTACCAAACACAAGAGAGTTAGTTGGGTTGTCAGTTAAACGGAATTTTCTTTGACCTGTATGAAATTTTAATGTTGTGTTATTGGGCAGATCAAAGATACCATATATGTTTCCACTAGAATCAGTCGTTAATGTTGTGCCTGCACTATATGTTAGTGGAGTCTGTTTACCTATATTACCTTTGTTGTTATATTCTGCTTCTGTTAAAGGTGTGCAGTAATCGTTAACTTTAACATTATCAAAGAAAGCAAAAATACGACTATTTGTTTTAAGTCCTACAGCTCTAAACAATATACGCTTTGATCTCATCCAAGGTTGAACATTTGTGTCTCTTACTACACCACCGAATGATTGCTTTTCATTAACAGCCGTAACTACAGGTTTAGTACCTTTTCTAACTTCAGTTGTTGGTTTTGTGTAAACATTTTGTGTTGCTGATGTTTCGATAACATCAAATGAACCATCGGCGTTTGGTTTATTGTATGTTCCTGTTGCTGAAGTGATACTCGAAGCAAGAACTTCTTGACCGGTCCATACTGTTTGCCAATTATTCCAGTCTGTCTGGAAAGAATTTGATAACCACATCCAGTTATCTGTGTTTAGATCAATGTTCATGTTGATTTCTGGACGAGTTGTCGTATCACACCAGTAATCGCTTTCTGGTGTTAACTCGATTTCACCAACATAGTTATAGAATGTGCCGATACAGTTTCTGGTTGTTGTGGCAAAAGGTTGATTAACAAGAACTTTGTGTGTGTAAGGTAGAGTTACCAGATCACCTGGAGTTGTTCCAGTTACAGAAGAAATGACTATTGCTGAACCGTCACTTGGAGTTAGTGAAGCACCAGCTCCAAAATTTCCTGTGGCGTCTTCGACATATAGTTTTGCACCTACTTTATGACGAATCGTAGCAGTCGAACCGCCGGCAGTTACAGTTGCGCCTGATTTGAATGCTGTTGAAGGTGGCGTTGAGACTAGAGTTATGAGTTGATCTTTTGAAACACCAGTAGTTGTTACGTTCGAACGAACAACATTCGACGAATTAGCTGAGGCATAACGAAACTCAACATTCTGAACATCAAATAGCGGACGAGCTTCTTTTTTAGCAGTGTCGATAGAAATTTTATAATCTTGGTCGTGAACATTACCTATGTTATGACCGCCGAATGAATCTACGAGAATACCATTCTTAAAGCGATCCAAACCATTAGAGTCTGGGATCAATAGATCTTTAGCATTCTTTTCTAGTAGATTTAATGATGTGTAATATTCTAGAGAATCTACGCGATCACGAATCACGCCGATATCACGCATAGTGAAACGTTCGTTCTTAACTTTTGTGATAGTTGAAGCCAAGTCGAGACGATTTACTTGGCGCGCAACTTCTTGAGAAATTGATGGATACGGCGCAAGATTTATTATAGCCAAATTCATATCATCATTAACGACACTAGGTGTTCTTGGATTAACGTCCGGAACACCTTCTGTTACTCTAAAGGAACTTCCTTTATTCACAGTGATAACATCTTTTCTTCTTAGATAATAATCTAGATCTGTAGTGAAATCTTCGGCTGTTGGTGAGAAATGTAAACCACCTGATGGCTGATCAAACGTGATAGCCAACTTAGGATTCTTAGAAATATTCGTTAATGTAGATACGCTGTTTGCGCTATCTGTGATACGAGGACGAATATCGATGCAGTTTCTTAGATCATATATAGATCCATCGTTTCTAGAATTATATAGAGGAACTTGATAAGTGTAAATTTTAGTTGTGTCTGTTCCAGCTGTAGAATCGTTGATTGGATATGAATCTATAGAAAAGAATCCTACGCCAGATGAATAGCTATGAGTAAAATGGTCGAATTTAACTAGCAAAGATTCGCCATTAATGACAGACAAAGAACTGGTAGATTTCTTCACCAACTGCGCATGATTATAATAGTTATCTAGCATTCCTGTGTCGAGTTCAAAATGACTAGTTACATCGGTGCCATCAGTTGTTGTTGACCAAGTTGCGCCTGTTTTTTTACGAACAGAAACGAGCTGAAACCCATCAGACAACCCAAGAGGCCACGGTCCTGTTGTGTTAGCAGTATATGAAGTTCCTCCACCGACACCAACATTAACCTGAACCAAACGATTACGAACAACAGCCTTAGAAGCTTCTTGTCCATTAATCTTATTCAACTTGACGATAGCTTTGGCTGAAATTGAAGCACCCAACGTACCTTCATTTAGAGCCAAAGTGGCTGTTGTAGAAGGTGTTCCAGAAATGGTGATGCTACGATCACCTGCCTTACCAGTTCCCCCGAGATCAATAACCTGACCAGGCTTGAATTTCTTAAAGTATGGGACGTTCGTTCTGTTACCACCATTAGGTGCAGTTGTTGCAATTGTTCCGTATATATTGATTGACGTATCGCTGTTAACAGAGCTTACAACATAATCACCGCTGTTAGCAACAGAAATGATATCACCCTTATTAACCTGTGTCGAAAAGGCAGTACCAGTTCCAAGATAAGCAGTGATCGTATTACCACCACCAGCTACTGTAACCTTACTTGTTAATGCTGCTGTGTTTGAAACGGAACGCGCAACAATATAAAAGTCTGTACGAGTCGCGCTATCACTCAACACACCAGAACCATCAAAAGTTTCTGACGTATCACCAGTTGGAATGGTACCAACACCTGCAGTATTAAAGGTCACATCAAACGATTTGTTGAAGGTGAAATCGTTCTTAACACTGCCGGCAGTGTTTCTTAGGCGACGAACAGCATTAGCAGGTAGTCTAAAGATAGCACGATCAAATCCACCGTCGTAAGTATTCGCATTCAATCCATTAGAATATAGGATGTCAGCTTTACCATTAGCCGATCCAGTTCCTGTATTAGCAGCAATAGATTGAACCTGAACGAATGACTTACCTGCATTCATGTTAATATCGGTTATATAAATCTTATATTGAGCATCTGGCGCTCCAGGAGTTCCAGAATAATATTCAACACCTCGCACGCGAGCAGTACCGATCTGCGAACCAGGAAATGTTGTTAGTGAATATGTTTTTTCCGAAATAGAATTAGCTTGCGTATCGCGAAGAGTTAATCTAGTCTGAGCATTAACATCCCATGCACCAACGACATTATCGCATATGATGTAATTACCGTAATCTATTAGAGTCTTAGCAGATTGAATAGAAACATAATCTGTAGCCTTACGAACATTCAGACCTGTAGGAACTAAACGAGTTACGTCATAACCTTTAACGTAAGCTTTTCCTGGCTGAATTGTTGCAGTCAAATAGCTGCTATTGCCTGCAGTAGAAAATCCGTAATTCGTTGATGTTTTTAAATTTTCTGAAAGCGAAACATTGAACCCATTTACGATGTAGTCTCCAGACTCGTCTGAGGTACGGCTAGCAATATAGTCGCGAATAGCAGCATATTGTGGTCTATCGTTGATAGATTGAACCATACCATCTTTTACTTGAAGAATTTCTACGAATGTGTTCGATACAGGAGCGGTGATAGCATAAGAAGCAACATTAACAACTAGCTTTAGTCGAGAAGCACCTGGAGCAGCATAGTTGTATGAACCAGAAGCAGGGTCTAGTAGAGTAGAATCCGACAGTTCATTGATGATTTGTTCACTAATCTCAAAACCAACTTTTGCTGTTGGTGTATTTGTGTATTTTCCAACCACAACAGTTTGACCAGGAACACGAATGAAATGGTCTTTAGCGTAAACAACTCCGCCATCAAAGTTAACAACGAATGAATATCCAGCAGTACCACCTTGTACCGCAGTAATCGTGTTACATGTTAATCCAGAACCAGATACGTCGGTAAGAATTTCATTGTTAGCGAATCGTTTTGTGCCATTAGTATTTGCACTGATATACTTAACGAATAGTGTTTTGAAATTAGGTGTGTTTGCTTCAGAACCGTCATTAACTTTAATGACTAGACCACGAACACCAGATGTCGAACCGCGAAGCGTTTTGTTTAGTAGATTATTAACAGTAACAGAAGTTGTGCCTGTGCTTGTATAATCGCGAATTTTCACATAGTTATAGAAAATGTCTACAGAAGGTGTGAATCCTGTTACAGATGAACCTTCTTTAAAGATATTAGTAGCAAAACGATCAATTTGATTTTGAAGGATCGTTTGTATTTGCGTAAGTTCGCGTGCTTGTACAGCCAATCCTGGGCGAAACAGAATGCGATGAAAGTTTTTTGTCTCGTCGAAATCATCGTAGTATGGTGCTACGTTGAAATTCGTTGAAAGCGTTACGTTATTTGATTCTGAAGCCATGATACCTTCCGATTAATACTTTATGACTATCTTGAAATCTTCTGTTTGTTCAGGACTTCTAGCAATAGCAGTTCTATTTTCAGTATATATTACGATTCCGCTGAACTGTTTTAATGCGGGTTTAGTTACGAGTTGTACGTTGGCTGTTACGGCAGAAGTTGTTCCTACGATGATTTCGCTCTGTAAAAATGACTGACCAACTCCGCTAGTGCTGACACGAATAACTTTCAATATACCATTCGATTTAGCAGTATTGTTATTCGCGAAATATACTACGCGTGCTTTAGCGCCACTTGAACGTCCTGTAACGATCTCATCGGCAACAAAATCACCAGTGACTTCTTTTAATGATATTCTTGTTGTCTGGTCGATAACAGAAGAATTTGCGAAACTACCGTTTGCTAACAATGGATCTCTAACAACACCTATGATTCTAAAGTCGTTGTTAGTTGGAAATGTATTAGACTCAGAACCAGCAACCTTTACGTTCATTATGATAGAAGTACCAAACAATTCATCAACTGGATCTTTACCGTGACCACCTCTAGGTGAAATGATCGCGTGTGCAGCAGCACCTCTTCCGTAAACTGAATTGGCGGTAATCGTCACATTAGCCGAAGAATATGAACGACCCTGCGACACAACAGTAATTCTACGAACCTGACCGCCAAACGTATTCGAAACGAAAGCAGTTGCTCTAGAAACGGCTGTTAATCCACTATCACCACGAATTGTTACTGTAGGCGAAATCACATATCGGCTAGTTGTGTTCGGTACGCTAGTGAATGCTGTGTTAACAACAAGAGTATTATTTGCACCCCAATACTTAACAACTTTGCGAATTTGCCCAGAACCAGCGCCCTCACTGATATATAGGCTTGACCCAACATACGAACCGTCGGTAGCGCTCGCATTACTCTTAATAACGAAAAATGAAGAATTTACTATAGTCTGAAAAGTGTTTGTTGTGCTTAGATATCCAGTTCCACCAGCCAAAATTTTGACATGCTGGATAGCGCCGTTACTTGCGCTTTGTTGAACAGACCATTGAGCAGAACCATCGTTAGCAGACAAAGTCTTAACAGGCATAAATGCGTTTGTTTGGAACTTTAGAGCTTCTCCGGATGAAATCGTGTACATATATTTCCAACGATAACCATCACTAGTCAATTCAATATTCGAAGAGTCTGTAGTTGTTGGCTTTACTGTGGAAACAACACCTTGGTTATTATCAATGCACTTATAGACTCTACCTTCTATGGTAGACGCATAGAATTGTTTTTCGTATAGTGTCACATCATCGTCATCATATTCTGAATATATTGTACCAGAAGTCCATTGATATCTAGGCACAACATGAGAAACGTCTGAAGTTTGAAATTTCTTCAGAGCTATCATATTTCTCCAAACATCATAATATGTGTATTGATATGAAGGATCCACATTAGGTGGATTTAGCTCTGAATATAACTTACGAACATACGCATTTGCTCCAGCGGTGATAGATACGCTCGGGCGCGGGGTAACAACCATTGACTGAGCACTGGCGATAGAATGAACGCGAACAACGCCAGACTGACCAGTAACTCCTATTCTATCACCAACAGCTAGTTGAGAATCAAATAGAGTTCCCTGACCAATGATAGTGTTAGAACTACTCGTCGTTTTCACTGTTCCGGTTATTGGAATAGCATTTGCATACGGCGCAGTTCTTCCGATAAAGAAATAGTACCTCGTAGGCGCAGTTTCACTGAACGATTCTAAGAACTGAATCGCGTTATGTATTTTAAAATGACGAGTAATTAAAGCTGTCATTATTAGGCAGAAGCAGTGTAAGTGATGTTCAGAGTATCACCTGAGGTAACAACTTTATCACCGACTGTGAATAGACCAGCAGAGTAAAGAGTTCCTGTTGAACCTGCCTTAGTCGACTGATTTACGATGAACGCACCCTTAACAGTTCCTGCGATGCCGATTGAGAACACAACAGCATTCGAAGTAGCCTTAGAACCAGAAGAAGCAGCTGCCATCGTAATCTGACGGCGAGTTGTCTGACTATATCCAGGAGCAGAAGCGTTATTTTCGCCTGATTCTTTCCAACCTGCGTGTGAAGACATCGTATCGCCGGTCGAGATAGCAGAATAACCGTTAGCGGCAATAAGACCCATATACCATGTTGTAGTAGCGGATGTCACGTTTGATGTCTTGAAATGAGTATCAAGAAGAAGGTTTTTACCGACCGTTGTTACAGCATTAGGGAATTCATCAGCCCACTTTACTTTTCCTGTAGCGTCATAGCAATAAGCAGTATACACACCGTGCATATCTACAGCCTCTACAGACCCAGCACCACGAGTTACTGTAAGGCTTGTAGAATCACCTGGATTAATTTTTTCGATAGACATCTTAATAGTACTCCTCTTGGGTTAGGTACGTTTATTTATAAAAGAATTCACGTTCTGTTTACGGCATCATCGATATTCAATACTGGATAGACGAAATCTCCAATATTTGTTGACTGATACGCTGAAATTAGAGTCGAAGCATATGGTGAAATGAGACCATTATTTTCTACGATATCACGAGCGATGAACGCAGAACCTACGTTGGTATCAGTTGCGGTAACTGTTTCAATAACCTGAGCACCAAGAATAACAACAGGTGCATTAGTATCTAGCGCAGTAATCGACTCAGTACCAGAGCTTAGGACAACAGAGTTAGTTGTTCCAACTACACTGTCGATAGAAGTTATCGATTCAGTACCAGAGCTAATAACAACTGATCTATAGGTTGCTCCGATAGTTTCAGCAGCTGTTACAGCTTCAGAACCAGTTGTATGATTACCAACATATGTAGCGTCTTGACTATGCTCTGTTGTTACCGACTCTGTTCCTGTTGTCACGTTACCGGCATATGTAGCGTCTTGAGTATGAACAACATTATCTAGCGTTTCTGCACCAGTTGTTACCTGACCCAGAATATTATTACCGACTACAGTTTCGGTAGATGTTACTGACTGAGTTCCTGTATCAAGGACAACTGAGTTAGTTTGCCCAACAACACTATCTGCTGATGTTACTGTTTGTGTGCCGGAACTCAACACAACCGAGTTATAAACACCTTGTACTGTATCGGTTGAAGTAGCAGCTTCAGAACCAGAGCTTAGATTTACCGAAACATATGTAGCAGTTATTGTTTCGATGGCGGTTACGGTTTGAGCACCAGTGGTAATGTTACCGACATATGTAGCAGCGAAGCTATCGGTTACAGAAATGATTTCTTCATGACCGACGTTTTTCGTAACCTTAGCGTCTGGGAACGAATCTGCAGCTGTGACCGATTGAGTTGCGGCTGCAACCGCAGCCAGATTATTTCTACCAACAACAACATCTGCCGCAGTAGCAACTTCATTAACACCAACATCCTGGATGTTAGATGTCGAAAGAGCAACGATTATGATTTCCGGTGCAGTAGAATTGATAACGAGCTCGTTGAATCGTTTTGTTCCAGCTGGATGCAAAACTTGTTTAACAATATCGCTATACTTTTCAAGAAGCTCGCCGACTCTTAACACATATGAGAATTCTTGATAGTAGTGATTGTCCTGAAGCTTATTGTTCCAGCTTAAGAAACCTTTCGTGTCCGTATAGCGCCCTGGGAAAGTAACAACACCAGAAGGCTTAGGACCAGCTGTTCCTGCATATGTTCTCTGACGTCTTTGATAACGAGTAGCCGAACCTCCAGAAACATTTGCTGCAGCAAACGATTTAACTATGACGGTGTTTCCTTGAGTCGTATTGACTAGCGTTGCTTCATCGAATTTGTTAAAGTTTTGACCAGGAGACAATAGGTTCATTGTCTTAATAGTGCCTGGAGCATTAAGAGCAAGAACTGTGGCATTTCTACCAAGATAGTTGCCATGCGCATCAGCAACATTAAGCGGTGATGTTTCTAGATCTACGATCGTAATCGTAGGCATAGTGGTATAACCATATCCAGGATTTAGGATAGAAATAGCATTGATAGCGAAATAACTATTCGCACTGAACTCTAATGCTTCATTAATCGTACTGAATGCGTTCGCAGCAGCGAAACCTGTGTAAATGAACTTATTAGATAATGTTGTTGTTGGTTTAGTTAGAACTTGAATATGTGTGTCGTCTATGACGTTCGTTATTTTAAACTTATCACTAGAACCTTGAACACGAACAAATTTACCTACGCTTAACTGTTCTACGAAAGACGTAGTTAATCCAACAAATATGTTAGAAGTAGTGCTGATACTTACTGTTCCTGACAATCTCTGTCGAACTGATGCGGTGTTAGCACCCCCAGCAACAAAAAACGGACCAGCGCCAATCTGAACATTTCTTACTGGATTTATGATATCGACGCCAAGTGTAGTTGCGATAGGTTCTCTGGTCCAAGAAGTTACCTTTGCTTCGAAATCTCTACCATTACCACCAGAAACATATAGTCTAGTGTTATCTTTAGTGTAACCAGAACCACTGTTTGTGATACGAATTTCTACGGCGCTATCGTTTGTAGTTGAAGTAACAATACCCTGAGCAGCTTCAGTAGAACCAGCGCCGCCGATTTCTATGATGTCATTTAGGTTATGAAATGCACCACCATTTCGAATATCAACAGAAGAAAGAGAACCAACCTGAGCGCTGACAGTTACATAGTTTCCGGCGGTATCAATAACTCTTTCGCCATCTAAGAATATCCCAGAAACATTTTCTACGACCATATCGTAAATTGTAAGACCAGAAGCGATTGTAGAAGTTATGCTTTGTACCAGAGCAGACGCGCCGGAGATAAGACCTCTTACGTTCGTTCCGCCTAATAATTTTGGATTAATAGAATATGGTTTACCAACACGCAGTTTGGTTTCGCGAACCCAACGACCATCGGAAGCACGAAGTATGTCTTCTCCTGGATAGTAGAATTCTAATTCTGTATTGAAAAGAGCACGGAATAGGAAACGATACGATTCTTGAGAACCCTTAGAGCGATAAAATTCTCTGATGTGTTTAGTCAACAGACGCTTATCAGCCAAAACGGTTTCTGGAATATCAATCATAAATTGTTTACGGAAATACTCTACAAAAGAATCTACCGTTCTATCAATATCTAGGTTGTCACGCAAAGAACGGACCGAATTTATCGGATTCCCTTCCTTTTCCATATACTCAAAATAAGCTTTCATAAAGGCAACAAACTGCGGGCCTTCCTCGCGAATGAACCCAGGAAACTGGGATTCTATTTGCGATGAAATCTTTTTGAGTGTATTTTCCGTGCCTGAAATAGCCATTAGAAATTATACAACTTGAGTGAAGGTGTTACCAATGTTGAGATTTGTCCTATCGTTTCTATGTTAGAAGCGGTAGCTACTGTTTGATTATTATTGTCGTTGATGATGTTAACTACGCACTGCGACAACAATAAAATTTGATTACGGACAGGATTAATGTTAGGACTTAAAGGTGCAGCAATAACAGAAATCGTATCTCCACTATATGCGGTAGGTAAGAAATCTTTTATTTCCACTATACCAGTATCGTAATCTATCACTCCTGAACTATAATTCATATAGACACGACCTAATCTACCTGCTCCAGAACGATAATATGTTCTTAATACTCCAAAACCACTATCATCAAAGTATGATTCTTGTTCTGAAAATGTGAATGAAGACGAAGTCACCGAACCAAATCCTGGATGACCAGACACACCGCTGATTAGTTCTTTAGTTCCTAGTCTTTGTAGTGAATTATTGAATCGTAGTGTATAGCTATTCACTCCGCTAAGGTTTGGCGTAAATGTTTTTCTTAAACGAATCTGTGCGTCTGTAGTGACTATTGCATCGTCTGTTCCATCTACGTAATCGAGAAATCGAGAATATCTAAAATTTTGTCCAAAGTTGCCTAGATAACTTTGTTCGTAAGCAATTATTTTCGCTGATACCGCGCTCGCGAGCTCGCCAGGAGTTTTTATTGTTTTCGTTGGATTGTATCTAACATTAACAAAAGGTACAACATACAGATACGTTGGGTCTATCATATCAACTTCGATAGACTGCACGTTATATTTTTTGATATTCTGTATGATTTCAGCTTTACGATTAGACGAAAACAATGTTCCGGTTTTCGGTTTCGCCGCAATAAAAACTTTACCGTAGATAGGAGGATCGTTTTCTTCTCCGCCCCAAACATTAATAGATGAGATATCTGGATTTTGGTCCATTATCAATCTTCTATAGTCTTCAGCAGTTACCGTACGATTTTGAGTTTCATATATTCTTGGTGCGTTAAAACGAACAGACTCGATGTTTTCTATGCCGGCTCCGCCTGTTGCGCGCCCTACAGGAACAATAACAATACTACTTTGACCATCAATCGTTGGATTAACTATAGTGAAATTATTAGAACCATTAGTGGTTTCGCCATTGCATACTCTATAAGATATCGTAACAATAGAACCTGTAGTTGGTTGCTGACCAAGAACACCATCTCCAAACGCAATCTTGTATTTCTGTTGTTGGTCGGCTTCTAGATAAAACACCTTAGAGCTAGAGTTCACAGAAAGAATATCGTCACCTAAAGAATATGTTTGAACATTTCCGCTAGAGTTGACAGAAACACTAATGCTTGTCGTGTCTACCATCTGGTTCGGTAAAACGAAAGAAGTGTTCGAAGTGCGATTGAATAGGTATCTATGCGATAACGGATTCCCCTCGACGATATTGATATATTCGGCAAACCCATTGCCCGTATTTGCTGTGATCGTATATGTCTGAGGAGTTACATAAACATATGACGAACCATTAACAACGGTCGTAAATTTCGTATCCTTAGGAACTACTATAGAACGAAATGTTGTATTCGCGAAAGAGTTGGTGAAAATAAGATGTACGTTGGCTTTTGCGCTACGAGCAGAAGTAGGCATATAGCCTAATGTTTTAGCATGTGAAACCACGCTGTCGTAGGTCTGAGCAGTATCCAAGAACGACTCATTGAGGGCCATATTAACATAGAACGAATTATAGTAAGTGTTATATGCCAACAAATCCAGCAACGTACCGAGAGCAGAATCTGTAAAGTCGTAATCGGTGAACTCTGGTTTCGATGAGATGTAGTTACGAAGATTCGCACGAACGGTGTCGAAATCTAGTCCTGCTACAATAAGATCTGTGCTGGAAGCCATTAGCGAACCCTATTTAAGTTGACGTCTAACTGTAAATCGTTTAGAGTCGTTTGATTTTTGAATCGTATGTTTATCACCATACGATTTTCGTCAGGATGCTCTATGATGTTTATCGAATTGCTATCCAACAATGCTCGTGGTTCATAGTTCTTTACCGCAGTTTCGATTAGGTTTTCATAATCAGATTTGGTGAAAGAAGTATGCAGGTCGAATAGTCTCTTGCGAACGTTGCCGCCGTAGTTTGGGCGAAACGGGCGCTCGTATTGATTTGTCAACACTAGATTCTTAAGAGCTTGCTTTACTGTGTCGTCGTCCTTTTTCATCAACAATTTACCAGTTGACGGATGAGCACGAAACTGCAAATCGAAGTCCCTATTGACGACTTTCTTAAGCGAAGTTGGTAATGGTCTCTTTATCATACGTATCCTTTTTCTTTATTTATTCACAAAAAAGTCTTGACGAATGTCAACGCGACCATTATAATATGATTTGTATCAAGCCGTCATAGTACCAGCGGCTTTATCTGCTAGATCTATGATATGCAACGCTTCAGCCACAGTCGTATTAGGCTTTATCTCAGGATATTTCTTGATAAGGTCTGTGTAGTTATATTTTGTGAGTTTGCTATAGTCGACCATTTCTTTAAGTTCTTGAGTATGCTTTTCGATCTTAGCTGATATCTCAAGCCTTTTCTTTTCCTGAGCAGCTAATGTCTTATCGTATCCATAACCACCAGAGCCCCAGTTAGCTGTATTAGCATTAGGTCCTAGTTTTTGAACGCCACTCGAAGTTTTTGCTGCGCTATCTGTAACCATATTCATCATAGGTGCAATTGTGGCAGCGATACCCATGAACTGTGAAATAGGTTTAGTTAAATCAGACAGAGTAGATCCTGCAGCAGATTCTGCGAAAAGGTTCTTGGGGCGAATAGGTTTAACTGGTTCGGGTGGTTTATTAGTTTTCTGTGGGTCTTTTGCGTCTGTTGTAGGCATTTTTCCTGGGATAGGAAGCATCTTCATGATACCTCCAGGCATGAGATTCATGTTAGGGACCATAGAATTAATGTCAAATCCTGCGCCCGCTAATCCGGCAGCTATAGCGCCAACACCACCTGCACCTAGTGCTTTTGCAGCAACAGCCCCAGTTATTCCTCCTGCGATATTTCCTGCAGCTCCACCGATAGCTTGGTTCATGGCAGAACCTAATGAACTTGCTACAGTTCCTGCTATCATTTTTGACGCAAGCGCATTAACATTTATCATAGGGAACTGACTATGTATAGCTGCTGCTTGAGCTGCAAACGCAACAGGACCACCGGAAACAGCTTTCATCATACCGGAAACTTGACTCTGGAGATTCACCACATCTTTAAGGGCGTCTAATCCAGGAATATCTGATAAGAGGTTACCTTTCATAGCAGCAAATATAATTGCTGTGGGACCTTTTAGTCCTAAGTTCATCAGAACTTTAACTTCTGCTATTTTATTAACGATGTCAGCTGCACCAGAACCTTTGATAGGAAGTTGTTTCATAACCCCATTAATAGCACCTTTGAATTCATTCATAGCGGCGCTTACGCCTGGGGGTAGGAAATTAGCAGATAATCCACCAAGAGCCGAAGACAAACCGCCACCTAATGCTCCACCTATAGCTCCAGCAAGTCCTCCAGTTAACCCACCAGCAATTGCCCCTATGGGTCCAGCAGCTAATCCTGCGACACCTCCAGCGATACCAGCTCCTGCTAATACACCATTCAATGCTGCACCTACAGGACCATTTAATGCACCAGCAATATTTCCCGTGAGCGCGTATCCGATACTTGGGTGCATTTGAAATGGCGGAGGCCTAAATCCTAATGGATCCCTTAACATCGCCGCCGCATGTTCTACATTAAGCATTCCAGGGAATTTGCTATTCATTTCGTCGATCTGGTCAACGATTCTATCAACACCCTTATACATAACAGGAAAACCGTTGATAGTGTATATCTGTCCAGGAATCGCGTCAGGGAACGCAGCAGAAACTTTACTGCATAATTTTAATTGTTCTGCTGTTGATATTTCGTCTGCCATATGATACCTTTAGGTCGGAAGAGATTTGCCAGCGGGTGGGATAAGTCCGGCTGAATCAAGTTTTGAACCACCATCAGTTTGTGTTAAGAATTTACCACCAGCTCCAACGCGAACATCGTGACCTGATGAAAATATACCTGCTTTATAACCCTTACCCCACATCAAAGCACCAGCACTTCCGTTACTGATTATATTAATCGCGTAGTCGTCAGTGATAAATGTTCCTGTAGCAGCTTTCATTTGCACTTGAGCAGCAGAAGCAATACCAATAGTGTCTCCCGCTCCTAATCCCATTTGACCTGTAGCAGTGATTCCTATTTGTCCACCAGCACCAATAGAAACATCAGACGAAACATTTTGTTGATATTCCCCACCAACAGATGAGAAATAATCTGATAGAACAGATTGAACCTTAACGCCTCCTGTTGTTTCATCACGATCTTTAGAAGTTCTATGAGAAGTGACGCCGTTTACTTGGACACGCTGATCTCCACCGACTTCATGGAAATGTCCTGCTTTAGATTTAACACGATAATCACCATGTGTGATTAATTCATAGTCACCGCGCACTTCTTGCTTGAAATTTCCCGTGACGTGCATATTAACATTACCCTTGACAGTGATATTGAAATCACCGTTGATATTCTGGTCACGTCCGTTGTTATTGAATTCTTGTGTTTTACCTTCAACCTTTGATATGTAAGCGCCATCGTCTTTGATTTCGATAAACGTACCAGAGCAATGATAAATGTGAATACGAGTATCGCCTGGCGTATTATCGAACTCTACGATATGACCAGCTTCGGTTGTGAATGTGTGATTACCGAGATATTCAGATTTCTTACCACCAGGTACTTCTTCTTTATAATCAGGCATTAACTATCCTTATCCATTAGTATTTTCTACGGCTGCTTTAACAGAACTTAGATTAGGAACCCATGTATCTATGCCTGCTTGTGAATCTGGTTCTAGTGCTAACATAGCCTTAGTTTCATCGCCTCCAGCAGATTGTACAGCAGCATCATATGTTTCATTCATAGCATCAGTTTTACCCTGAGCTTCTGCTAGAACTTTTTCTGTTTCGTCTATCTTATCATTCCACGATGCATCACCTGGATCTACTGTTGCGTCTAATCCGCTACTATCGCCGAGTGCCTCTTTAGCTTTCGCGAGCGCAGCGTCTGCTCCTGCTGGTTTAGTACTCTTAAATTCTGCAGGTCGTGGAACAGGATACGGCACAACCATTTTCTTTTGACGTTTGATTTTATCTTTTCTTCTAGGATCGGTATCACCTTCTTGTGCTCCACGTCCTAACAAAGTTGTTGATATCTGGTCGTCTTGAGCTGGATGAACCGAAGGATTATCACCGATACCATTTTGTCCACCGAAAGCTTTCTGTAGACCATTCATTAGACCAACAACAAGAGCTACTTTACCAAGAATCGTTAGAGGATTAGATTTAGGTGACGCATATGTAACTACAGGTGGATTAGTGATAGTGAGCTCGTCTAACGTATCATCTGATGCTACAACTGTATTTGTATTGACATCAACGATTTGCGCCTGAATATCATACGTTCCAGGATACAGCGGTGAACTGAAATGCAGTTTCCATATATTAGGACTAGCTTTTTCGTCTATTCCTAAATTTCCGTCGAACAGCTTATACTTATTGTAGTTGACATACACCTGAATAGTATGTTTCGGTTTCCCTAAAGAATCAAATCGTTCGTATTCTACTGTGCCAGTTATCGTTGGCATATTGTTAGAAGTTGCTAATCTCTTAACAGTAATCTTAGCCATTATTTCGTTTCTCCAGATCCTGGAGCATTTGGCTCAGCGTCTTTCTTTTGTTGGATATGCGGTAACGTACCGAACACGCAAGGAACCTGACCACCATCTCCGTCCATGAAAAATCCTATGACCTTAGAATTTTCTACGATGCCAGTAGGAGAACTACCTACGCCGCTGATAGAAGCAGAAGTTGTTGGAGTCATGACATAACACCAAGGTAAATCTTTCGTAGGCAACTTACCTTTATCTTCGGTGTGATGACCTTTGATTCTTACCTTGATACGACCTAGTTTCAATTCGTCCTTTTGACCAGAGAACTGACCAGATCCACGATCTTCAACTGTACCAACCCACCACTTGAGTCCATCTTGACCCATTACTGATTTAAATTCAGCCATTATGATATTCCTCCGGTGCCACTAGGAGCAGATTTGCTGTGCGAATCGCTCTTGCATTCTAAAACACATTCGTACTTGAAATCTTTATCATCGCGATAAAGAACATGTCTAACTGAAGTCAATAGATAATCACCGGAGCGCTTATCTAGTGATCCTTCTTCTTGGTTAGCAGGAATACTTAGCTTTAATTTAATGCCTGGTTTATACTTGATATCACCAGGAACACGAAGATTCATTACAAGATTATCTAACTGCAGAGCAGCAGATGATTTTGCTCCGTGTTCATGTAGTGTTCTTTTTGTTTCTGCTATCTTAGGATCGCGCGCATCACGAGTTTTACTTTTAGATGCGCCAGGTACTACGATTAAACTGAATCCTTCGCCGCGAGCAGTATCTTTAGCTTTTGATTCAGAGTCTGTGATAGTATCTTTTCCGAGGTGTGTAGTATCACCAGCACCTTTGCGTTTATATCCACCTCCAATTTTACCTGTAGTAGGATCATAATAATACCAATGGTCTGAATCTGCTCCATTGAAACTAGAATCCATTTGATCTAAGTCGTTTTTCTGGTCAAAGGCTATGATTTTTTTTGATGGGTCGCCACCAGCAGCGCCGATATTTTGCGCAGAATATGCTAATGTTTCTACGACAGAACCCTGGAGCATCTTATCAATCGTACGGAAATGATATCCATCGCGATCCTGATAGTACACATAGTTCGATGCTTTTCCTTCGGATGATTTACCTTCTTTGCCTGCCCAACGAATAGCTGTAACAGGTGAACGACCAGTTCCAAAATAGTTTTGTTTGCCTTCGGTTTCTTCGTTTGTGACTAAGTCTTTCTTTAGAGTATTAGATTCTTTCACGTATTCTTCGTGGAAATCTTTAGTCATTTCCGACACTTTTTTTTCTTTATATGCCTTAACGATTTCTTTTCGATTTTGTTCTAGGAACTCTTGCGGAACACAAGTTATCATGTACATATCTTGGTTGTCTTTCGCGCGAGTACGATCGCCGAGCTTTCCTACTTTAAAATTCATCTTTATGCTATCACCACTTCTTGCGCCAAATGAAAACGAAACGTCTTCTCCGCCTTTAAGATTAGCGTTCTGATAAAAACCCGCCGCATCGTTCAGCGTTATATTAGCTGATGCCGTTGATGAATAAATGCTTTCGTAGTACTCTAAGGTGAACACCAGATTGCGAACATCTGTGCCAGCAATAGAACAACCATTAAGTACGCCACCGCCTACATCACTCATCGTACATACACACCTTCTTCAAAGACATATGGATGCTGTTCCTTGATCAGCTGCGTATAGTGTAGGTCTAATAGATAGATATGACGACGTTGTTCATTTAAGTTTTGCTCATATTGAAATATGCTCACCGATCTACGATCAGTATCTGTTAGAGTTAGATAAGTCGTATAGTCGACTGTAAGAGTTTTTTCGTTTAGTATTCTACGATTACCATAATCAGAAATAACAGAGGCTTTTTGTACGATCCATTCATAATGATGAACTGTTTGATACACATACGAAAGAGTAGCAGTATCGCTGCCGTTAGTTCCTCTACCTCTATATTTTTGCAAAACCATAGTCTGTAGTTGTTCGTATGATAAAGGCCATTCGTAATATGGGTCTTGGATTTCGTTTGTTAGTAACACAAGCCAATCTAATGTGCTGTCATCATAATATCCATGCGCGATCATGTCTGGACGCTCACCCTCTTGGACAGTATATTCGTCGAACGTTACCTTAGCGTTTCGTATAAAATTCGCTACAGAAAATCTGCGAGTGATATCCGTCGCAAGAATATTTTTCTTGGTCCCAGGTACTCTATATGAAATCGTAGGATATGGTCTGAATAAAAAAGCCATTTATATTCCTTATCACTAAAAACCAGTGACACTACCCATTGGGTCGACTTGCGGCATTGGTTTCGGTGGTGACGCCGGTGATGGTTGCGGTGGTGGCGTTTTAAGCACACCATTGAGTGATTGTTTTGTGACGATTTCGGTTTCCATAAACGACAATTGCAATTCTACTTCTGCCGGCGCAGGAACACCGCCTCCGTTAGCATCACGAATATATGCAGGATATCCTTGACCATGATAATTTACCTTAATATCTTTGCACACAGAAGGTTGTAGTTTGAATAGATATTCTGGATGTCTAAACTTGATCTCAAAGAATTCTGGATACTTGAAAAATAATCCACCGGTTACATATTCAGGATGAGAGTAATAAGTGAACATTTCGATTATCTGACGAATCGCATCAGATTCGCGACGATTTTTAGGTGACATTTTCCAGGAAAAGTTATGTGTACGAAAATTTACTCCAGTGAATAATACAATCTTATGAGGGTTAACTGCAACGCCTCCACCGACTTTGAGCAGAGCTCCTGCTGCATTTGCTCCACCAAGTTCTTTAGGAATAAGTCCTATCGCTTTGTCTAATCCTGCTCCGAGGGCTCCTCCAACTAAAGATAAACCTACACCTTGTAGGCTGTTACCGACCATAGCTTGATTACCCATAGTAGGATTACCATAGATAGCTTGATCGGATGGTTTAAGTGCCATTCCTGCAGCAGCACCTAAAGCTGGATCAGAATATTCTGGATTATAATCTGTCGATAATTGAGAAGGCATAGGAAGACGTATCGTTCCCCCTAAAGTGGTTGAACCACCTAAACTAAATCCGCCTAAGTTAGCAGCATCTAAAAATGAACTACCTGCTCCTTTTGTTTGCTTAGCAACAAATTCTATATAGTGATCATTTTCTAAAAGTTCCTGAGGAAACCATATAGACTTACCGGCATTCATATCTGCTCCAGCAATACCACCTATTAGTCCAGAGCTCAATCCTCCGATGAATTCACCGGTAGCAAATCCAGCTGCCGCTCCTGCGACAACACCAGCGCCTATTCTAGCGTTTCTTAATATTGATAGTACGCTCAAAATGATTCTCCTTTATAGTTATCTATTTATATCAAATATATAGAGTTATGGCTACTTACAAAGGGCGCTTTCAGCCCAAACATCCCCAGAAATATAAAGGTGATCCCACGAAAATCGTTTATCGTTCATCGTGGGAGCTTCGCTTTATGAAGTATCTTGACGAGAACTCTAACATTATCCAGTGGGCATCGGAAGAACTCGCTATCCCATATAAGTCGCCACTTGATGGCAAATGGCATCGCTATTTTCCTGACTTCCTCATACGCATGCGCGACAAAGATGGGAACGTGGTCGTTAAGATGATTGAGATTAAGCCGCGCTCACAGGCTGTTCCGCCTACTCCTAGGAACAAAGGTTCTAAACCAACGAAGAGATATTTGCAAGAAGTGGCAACATATGGAATAAATATGTCAAAGTGGCACGCTGCTAAAGATTACTGCGAAGACCGTAAATGGGAATTCGTCGTGCTGACGGAAAAGGAACTCGGTATCTAATGGTCGCATACATTTTCGATAGAATGCTAACTAAAGCTGCCTCGCAAGGTATCACACCATCAACGAAACGTGATGCTCGTGCTTGGTTTCGTAATCAAGCTAAGACGCTCAATACAGCTAACCCAACTCGTATGATTCGTAGTAATGCTCAGCGTCTGACAGATAAGCCGTTGCTTGGTCGTATGTATCTGTTTCAATACGATCCAAAAGGGAAAAAGACGCTTCCGTACTACGACAGATTCCCACTGATATTTCCTATCGCGTCTGCTAGAACTAGTGGATTTGCAGCTAGTGGTGGGTCGTTCCTAGGCATCAATCTACACTATCTGCCGTTGCCGCTACGAGCACGACTTATGGATGCGCTGTACGCTGCTGCATCAACCAAACAACTTGACGAAACAACTCGCTTGAAGATATCGTACAACATACTTCAGCAAGCGAGTAAGTATCGTTTCTTTAAACCTTGCATCAAGCGATATCTCATTTCGCATGTCAAGTCACGTTTCTTCTACATCGAGCCTACTGAATGGGAAATGGCTTTATTCTTACCGATTGATAGATTTGTAGGCGCTAATAAAACTCGCGTATATCGCGACAGCCGCGACAGGATCTAATAATGGCATTCAACATTTCTGAATTTAACTCTGATATTGCTAAGAGTAGTATCGCACATACTTCGCATTTTGAAGGATGGATTCTTGGTGGGCCTGGATCATATCCAGGTGCTTCTGGTGTTCCAGGGGACTCTCTTAAAAACTCTGGTCTTACTGATGGTATGCGTTTTCGTATAGAGTCGTTGAATATGCCAGGAAGAACATTAACTGCTCTAGACCAGAACTATCATGGACCTACTCGCGCTATCCCTTATCGTTTCACACAACAACCAGTGACTCTTAGTATTATTTTATCCAAAGACATGCGCGAGCGCGAAGTGTTTATGCGTTGGCAAGATTTTTTTGTAGGAAACTCCCGTAATAATATAAGTCAGCAATCCGTGTTTGCTCCTTTTGATACTCGATATTATCAGGACGGGATTGGAACCATACAGATCAATCAATATTCTTATTCAAATGGCCCTGATAGTTCTAACCAATTTGAATTACAGACAAAAATTTTATTGAATGAAGCTTATCCTATTTCTGTTCATGATATTGCTATGTCGTGGGGCGATGAAGGATATGCCAAATTACAAGTGGAAATTAAATACAGATATTCTATAGAAGAAAACAAAAAATGGAATTCATCTGCCGCTAGTACACAAGAAAAAGCAGCAAGAGATGTTGCGAATTATATGAAAGATACTCCATTTTAACATTGAGGTGAAATTATGGCATTACCTAAACTGACTACTCCTACATTTGCATTAGAAATACCATCTAACGGAAAACGAGTACGTTTTAGACCATTTGTAGTAAAAGAAGAAAAGGCGTTGTTAATGGCAGCGCAGTCTGATGATCCTAACGACATGATTGATGCAGTTAAGGATGTTATTTCTTCATGTGTTACCGATACTGAAATTGATGTTGATAAGCTACCGTATTTTGACCTAGAATATATCTTCTTAAATATTCGCGCCAAATCAATTGGTGAAATTGTCAAGCTAGAATATCGTCATACAGGAGGTAAAAATTATCAAGGAATGGTTTGTGAAGCTGTTACTCCAATAGAAATTAATCTAGAGCAGGTGAAAGTAGAGAAAACAGAAAAACATACTAATAAAATTAAGATAGATGATATTATGGGTATTGTTATGCGTTATCCTACATTCAATGACGTAAAACTGGTTTCAGCTGGTTCTGATGAAATGGAAATGCTTGCTAAGTGTGTAGTTTCTGTTTACGATAATGAAAATGTATATGATCCGGATAATCTAAAAGATTCTATTGATTTCATCGAGTCTCTGAATAATACACAGTTTGCCAAAATCATGGAATTCATTGAGACTATGCCTAAGCTAAAACATACATTTAAATATAATTGTAAGGGGTGTGGTCAGGAAGACACTGTTACGTTGGAAGGCCTGTCTGATTTTTTTTAATAGTCCTCTCTCATAATACGTTGGCAAATTACTATCAAACTAATTTTGCTATGATGCAGTATCACAAATACTCACTGAGTGACATTGAAGGAATGATGCCTTGGGAGAGGGATATTTACGTTAAGATGCTTGTTGAATATCTAGAAGAACTTAAAAAAGAACAAGAACGAAGGTAGTAAATGGCAGAAAAAAAGGAATCGAATGAAGATATCCTTCGCGCTATCTTAGAAAAGGGAGGCGCTAGATTCAAAGAGCAGGTCGCTCAAGAACTTGCTAGACAAGAAACTGCTCCTGTTGAAAAACCTACTCCCGTTGAGCCTGCTAAGACTCGTAAGAAATCACTTAAAGACGTAGCTGGTTCTTTTGGCAAAACGAAATACTATTATGCTCCAGACGGAACTGTTGTTGATAGCGAAGGAGCTCCTGCGCCAGAAACTTTCGCTAAACTATTTGGCGAAAGAAAAGCGATGGTGCAAAAGGTTAATAAGGCTATTGTACCAAAATCATTTCGTGAGATAGAAGGCCAAATCAATAAAACTATGACCAGAACTAATCGTTTGATAGTGGTCGATAATATGGTTTATATAAAGTCTCCTGTAGTTTTCTCAGCATTTCATAACACGATTCAAAATTTAACAAACGAACACGACAAGATTGTTCGCAATTTCACATCTCAAAATGATGAAATGCAAGAAAAAGTTATAGAAGTCCTTACAGGAAAAAAATCTGCTACCAGATCAGCAGGAGCAGTAGGACCTACTAAAACAGCAAAAACTTTATCTAAGTCTGTTGGAGCTTCTAAATTATCCAAGTTAGATAATCTTAAAACTCCTTACAGAAAAGCGCGATTCTCAAGACCAGCTGATGTGAAAGCTCGTCAAGAACGTATGAAATCTGCTCGTGAGAAAAAAGAAAAGCGCCAAAATATGGCAGCGTCTATTATCGGAGGCGGAATAGGATTAGCTACGAGTATAGTGAAGCAGATGGTCACCAGAAATACGGGAACAGATCCTTCAGCTCCTACTAGCGCTCCTACTAGTGGTTCTACTCCTAGCGGTGGAGCTTCACCAGCAACTCCAACTTCGCCTACAACACCTTCTACGACAACTCCTGGACCTTCTACAACAACTCCGCCTTCTACAACAACTCCACAAGATCAGGGACAAACTCCTGGCAGCGCTCCAGGAGGCAGTACGTCTCCTCCAGGCACACCATCTAGTACAGCTGGAATGGTGAAGCTAAAAACACCTAGTGGAACACCATATGAAGTTGCTGCTCCATATGCTCAGAATTTCAAAGGGTTTGTTGATGAGCTAGAATCTTCTGGATATAAAATCAAAAGAGGTGGAATCGGGGGATATAGTAATCGCCCAGGATGGCACGGAAAAGGTATGGCGATTGACATCAATCCCGATCAAAATCCTATGCTCATTCGTACGGCTGATGGTAGAATTGTTAATAAAATCACAGGACAAGAATCTAGTAATTTAAAAAACAACAAATATCCATTTGGTTACGGTACAGATAATTTCGGTGCACTAGACGTTAGTGCTATGGCTAAAAAACACGGTCTTGGTTGGGGTGGTAACTGGAAAAGTTCATCAGACACAATGCACTTTTCTGCTGGACCTAACGAAGGTGGTACAGGAGTTGGTGCTCCCACACCAGCAGCACCACAAACAGCTTCTGCTAGTCCAGGAGCTCCAGAATCAATAGGAACAGGTTCTATAGCACCTGCGTCTGGTAGTCCTGCGCCTAATGGATCATCTTCAACTGTTGCTCCTAGTAGTTCACAAAGGATAGACGCACCAGCACCTAATTCTAGTCCTGGTCAAAACAGACAATATCTTATTGCAGCAATGAATAAGTATGGTGTCACAAACCCTGAAGAACGTGCAGCCATGGCTGCTGTTATTCAAGGTGAATCAGGATTCAAACTACAATCTGAAGTTTCTTATTCTGGAACGAGCAACGAAAGAATTCGCGGAATATTCAAATCTAAACTCGGTGGAATGAGTGATGCTGAACTCAATCGGATAAAAGCTGATCCTGTATTATTCTTTAATGCTGTGTATGGTGGAAAATATGGTAATGGTCCGGACGAAGGATATAAGTATCGTGGTCGCGGATTTATCCAGCTTACGTTCAAAGGTAACTATCAAAAGTATGCTGCAGCAACAGGATTTGATTTAGTAGGCAATCCTGAATTAGTTAATGATCCTGCGATAGCAGCAGAAATTGCTGTTAAGTATATGATGACAACTAGAAAAGGTGGCGACACATATACGAGTATTGCGCGAGGTGTGGGAAATCCAGTTGCGTCAACAGAAGCTAAAAAAATTGCTGCATATAATCAATTTTTACAGAGCGGTGAATTTGCTTCCGATAAAGCTGGAATTGCGGCACCTGACACCGCAACAGCACAAGGTTCACCAGAACAAGCAGCACCTGCTGAGCCTGGTACTGCTCCAGCAGTTTCAGGTACTCCTGTTCCCACTCAGAATGCTTCTGTTAGTCCAGGAGCAGGTAATGTTCCAGGTCTTCCTGGTCCAGGTGAAACGCCAGGAGGCGGAGGAGGAACTATACCTACTGGAGATATTGTAGGAGCAGGTAAGTGGTTACAGGGTCAAGGAATAAGAGTATCTGAAAATCCGTCATTCGGTGGAGTTAATCCAGTCCATAGAGGACGTGGTCACTACGAAGGTCGAGCAATAGACGTGAACGCTGGATATGGCATAGAAGAAGCAAGCGATCCTGTATGGGGACCACGATTCGACGATATTGCTGCGAAAGCTAAAGCTGCTGGATATACTGTTATATGGCGTTCAGCTGGACATTATAATCATATGCACATAGAAGTTCCAGCTGGCGGTGCTGCACCTACAGCAGATGCTCAGGTTGCTGCGTCTACTCCTGGCGCTCCTGCGACAGCTCCAGCACCAACTCAAGCTAATGCAAATTTATCAATAACACCTTCTGCATCCACTGCTCAAGCCCCTATTGCGGCTCCTGCTATGTCGGTTGCCGCTATAGCTACTGGCGGCCAACAACAGAATCCTATGACAGCAATATTAAATAACATCCTACAAGCTGCATTCGCTATTCCTCCTATGTTACAAACACCTCAGCAACAACCTACTCAAGGATGTCCTTGTGTTGTATCACCACCTCCTGCTCAAAATGATAACACTAGAACAGCAGCTGCACCACAAACACCTTCTCCTAATCCATTAGATTTTGTTCCTCCTATGGCTCCTCCTACGATGACACCTGTTCCGCAGAAACCATTGCAAGGAAGACAATTTAATGAAAACTCAAGAACTGCTGAAAATAAACAAACAGCAGCTGAACAAGAACCAGTTATATTACCTATTATCAATAACAATACACAAGTTGTAAATAATACGCGAACCATAAGTCGTGGACAAATTTCTGTGGCAAGATCAACAGATGGTTTT
>Ga0114966_10000685_pt1 | contig 32504 bp, 38 predicted proteins | sample M_130207_XF_Meta_FD_87029 | JGI IMG/M metagenome (GOLD analysis project Ga0114966, IMG submission 87029) | Freshwater microbial communities from Lake Montjoie, Canada to study carbon cycling - M_130207_XF_MetaG | ecosystem: Environmental > Aquatic > Freshwater > Lake | place: Lake Montjoie... | reverse complement strand
GTGTTTGCGATGATAATTGGTCTGGATCGGATTGTTCAAAATCAGGAACTCCACCTACTCCTTGTGATGGTGTAAATTGTTCTGGACATGGTAAATGTAATTCTGGGGTTTGTGTTTGCGATGCAGGATGGTCTGGATCGGATTGTTCAAAATCAGGAACTCCGCAACCTACAAATAATTGCACTGGTGTAAATTGTGGTTTGAATACACTATGTAAAGACGGAATTTGCGTAGAACAAAATGATACATATGATTATAGTTGGTTGATATATATTGGGATACCCGCTGTAATTTTATTATTTGTGTTTATATATTACTTGATAAAAAATAAAAAATGATAATATATATCTATAATTAATATATAAAAATGTCTACAACTATATCACGTCAAATATCAATAAAACCTATAGATTTAGATGAAAATATTAAAAATACTATAATAGAAAAATTAAAAGATAATATAGAAAAAGATGACTGCTCTTATGAAAATGGTTATATTTTATCTTTAAAGAAGATTGTATCTTATACATCTAATTATATATCAAATGCAACAAATATGATAGTTTTTACAGTAGTATTTGAAGCAAATACCCTTAATCCTAAAATTGGATATGTTTATGAAGGAAAAGTTATTTCTATACATAGTTCTGGATTTTTTGTACAAATAAAAAATAAAATAAAAGTTTTAATAGTTATTGTAAATAATAATTTGGAGTCTAATACTAAAAAAGATGATATAGTTAAAATAGAAATTACAGATATAAGATATCAAAATAAAAAAATTAGCTGTATTGGAAAATTAAAGACTTAAGAACTTAAATTTTTAATTAAAATAATGTCGGAATTAAAAATTTTAATGCAGTTTAAAGAATCTCTTATATCATTCATTGATGAACTAATTTCTCAGTTTCCATTAGAAGGTGATTTTGTTATTATAAGAATATTCTTAAAGGATCAGGTTCCAATAGTAGATGTATTAAATCATGTAATACAGATTTTTTTACCACTTAAGCATTTAATAGTAGAAAGAAACGAAAAATTTTTCTTGGAGAATAATATTTTATTTACTACTCTTGATCCAGGAAAGGTTAATCATTTTAAAAGATTATGGAGGTCAGGTACATTGGATGACTCTGATAAAGATGCCGTATGGAAATGGATGTCATCTTTTGTATTTTTAGCAGAAAAATATCAAAAATGTAAATCTAATTAATAATTATATAATATTTTATATTATATAATAAATGAATATAAATGTTTTATTTGATAAGACTATAGCTATTTCTATACAAGTACTTATTATAAGCGTATTTTTAATTACATTTTTCTTCTTATATGTAGTAAATATAGAGGAAGAAGAATTTAAACAACAAATACAATTAGTAATGGACTCTATATTAAAGGATCCAAATATTGCCCCTTACTTAAAAATATATGACAATGATGATAATATGTTAGTTGCAATATATGGTGCTTTAGATGCAGCAGAAGAAAAAATAAAGTTAGCAAATAAGAGTGATATAGATAACATAAATAATTCTAATTCTATGATAAAAACTAATACGTTTATTATTGCAGGATTAAGCGGATTAGTACTTTTACTTATAATATTTCTTCTACTTAGTTTTGACGTGAAGATTTCTGTAATAGAATATATTAAACACTCATTAATAATTTTAATTTTTATAGCATTAACTGAATATATATTTCTTACATTTATAGGAAAAAAATATATTTCCGTCTCTCCAACACAAGTTAGAAAACAACTGGCTCAATCTATCTTAGATTATATAAAAGATAGACAGAAAAATTAGATTTACATTATTTTATATAAGTTTATATAAAATGGAATATCAAACAGGAGATTTAATCTTATTTAATGGAGATGGACTTCTTTCTTGGTGCTTAGAATATTTTGGAAGATGTAATTTTTCACATATAGCTATGATAATCGTAAATCCACCTAATTTAAATGGAACTTATTTATTAGACATTTCTATTTCAGAACCTCACTGTGTACAACTTAGACCTCTTGATAATGTTATCAAAACATATGATGGTTCTGTATATTATCGTAAGATGAATTATCAGAGAGATCAAGATTTTCAGCAAAAAATAATTGACACTTATAATAATATTAAAGATAAACCATATGATTTAAATATATTTGACTGGTTATCAGCAAAAATTCTGTTAGATACAGGTAATCTAACAGAATCTGAAAGTGTTTTATTCTCAGATCCTCAAAATGATAATAAATTCTTCTGTTCAGCTTTAGTTGCTTATATGTATGTAAGTTCCTCAATCTTACCAACAAATACACCATGGTCTATAATAGCTCCTCAAGATTTTTCAAGCAGTTATTGTAAATTTAAACTAGATTTTAAATGTACTTTTGAAAAAGAACAGCTTTTAAATAAAAATTAGATTTTTATTTTTAAATTTAAATATATATTATTTATTAAATGTCTGATTCAACAACTAATATACCAAATGATAGTCGAGATATTACTCGAGATATTACGCAACGAGATACATCAAAAAATCTGATGATTAAAGATAAGAAATCAACCATAATTGTCTTAAAAGCACTTGATTTAAATATAAAACGTATAGCGGAAAGATATAAATTTCCAGATTTTGCTTAGATTTTGCTTAGATTTTTAAATATTCCTATATCTACTCCTTTAAAAAAACATCGTATTAAAATAGAAACGTCTTCTTCAGAATTGTGAAGTTTATCTGTGATATAATCTATTTGTAGTTTTTCAGCTAATTCTGATAATTTAGGCCATTTATATGGAGAATATGAATAATCAGATTTTATCATACAATAATCTGTACTGCTTCTCATTGTACAAAAATATTTATCTAAGTTTAATTGAATATTTAATTTCTGAGCATTATTTTTTATTATAGAAAAATCAAATTCAGCATTATGTGCAATAAAATGAGGACAGTCTTCTACTGCCGTTTGAAATTCAATTAAAGCATCTTTTAATTCAACTCCTTCATTATTTAGTTGTTCAAGCGTAAATACAACTTGTGGGATATTAGCTAATTCACTAGCTCCCTTTATTAATTTACTATAAGTCTTAATAACATTTCCATTATCATCAGTCTTAATATAAGAAAGTTGTGTTATTGTTTGTGTAGGAGGTCTAAAGGTTCCTATACCATTGGTCTCTACGTCAACAAAAATATACATTTTAATTATTACTTTTTCCTTTTTAAAATAGAAATATATTTTAAAATTAAATTTAAGCATTAACAACAACAGTAGATTGTGTATAACCTAATTTATTTAGTACAAAAGTTGATATATAAGTATCATCATTTCCCCACTTTTTATAGTCATCTCCTTCTATTATAATATGATCAATCTGATGTAAATTTCCGTCTGAAGTTTTTTGTAAAACTCTTAGTTCAACTAAAGAATTTAATACTAATCTAAACACTTCAATACTTATATTAGATATTGTAACAGTAGTTGTTATAGTAGCTGGGTTAATAGGAATTTCTTTATCTCTATTCATTTTTATTATAATAATATATTTTTTATTTTTTATTTTATCATTACATATTTCATCTGTAGAATCGATAATTTTTAGGCATTTTTCATATTATTCATCACACTTATCAAATTGTTTCATAAATTTGTACTGAGCTAATGTCATAATACGAATTTGTTTTGATTCCATTTATTTTATAAAATATGTTTTTTATATAATTTATAGTTTACAAATGAGTATTTAAACATTGATTCTATATAATTTAAATATAGAATAAAATGACAACACTACCAGACAAAAGTAGAGTGTTATCAAATAATAAAGACCAAATCTTTAAACCAGCTAGAAATGGGGTTTTTAATTGCAAACTCACCGTTAAAGATGGAGGTGATTTAACCATTTCTTTAAGACCAGATGGGTTTGTTAATGCTACACAATTATGCAAAGCTGGAAAGAAATTATTTAAAGATTGGAAACGATTAGATTCAACATAAAAGCTAATACAGGCTCTAAAAAGATCTATGGGAATTCACATATACATATTAATTGATACAAAAATGACCGGAAAAATGAAGAAAGAGGTTCTTGGATTCATCCTGATTTAGCTGTTCAGTTAGCTCAATGGATATCACCATCATTTGCTATTCAAGTTAGTAGATGGGTAAGAGAGATAGCTTTAACAGGTAAAGTTGAACAAGGAAAAGAAAAAACTAATGAAGAACTTTTAAAATTACAACAAGACTTATTACTAAAAGACAATCAAATATTACTAAAAGATGAAGTAATAAAAAGCATAGTATCTGAAAAAGATATAATAAAGAAAAACTATAGTCATCTTGAAAAAATACATGATAACCTAAAAAGAACCAGAAACTATCATAAATTTAAGAAAGGAAGATGTTGCTATATTTTACATGATCCTTGGAGAACCGATTCGTATTATAAAGTCGGGGAAACAAATTTAAAGAATAATTCTATATAATTAACAATATAGAATCAAATGACAACTGTTCAAGTTAAGGGAAATGAGTTGTCAAATAATAACATTTTCTTATTTAAATCTGAATTAACAAACGGAAAAGAAATACGTGTAATTGGAACACCTGAAAATCCCCTTTTCATAGCCAAAGATATTGCTGAAATACTTGGATATGTTGATACTAAAAAATCAATAGAAGATCATATTGATGCCGAAGATAAAATGAAGTGGTCACAGGCTCAAAAAAGTAAGGGGGGTGAAACACCTCCCTTAAAACTACACCCTCAAACCATATTGATAAATGAGTCAGGGCTTTACAGCTTAATTTTAAGATCAAAACTTGAAAATGCAAAGAAATTTAAAAGATGGATTACTTCAGAAGTTCTTCCATCTATTAGAAAATTAGGAACATATAAATTACAACAAGATTTATTACTAAAAGACAATCAGTTATTATTAAAAGATGAAGTAATAAAAAGTATAGTATCCGAAAAAGATATGATAAAGAAAAACTATAGTCATCTTGAAAAAATACATGATAACCTAAAAAGAACAAGAAACTACCATAAATTTAAAAAAGGAAAATGTTGCTATATTTTACATGATCCTTGGAGAACCGATTCGTATTATAAAGTCGGGGAAACGCTTGATATTGATCAAAGACTACAACAATACAGAACAAGTATGCCAGAATGTAAAGTTGCATTTTTGGTATATTTAGATGATAATAAATTACTTGAAAAGTGTATAAAAGTAAGATACGCAAAAGAACTTGATCCGTGTCCTAACCATGAATGGGTGTCTGGTGGGATAAAATTAGAACAAATAATAAAAAGTTTCAAAATGATGATTAAGTTTTTAAAACTATCAGTATCATATGAAGATAGTTTAGATATTTATAATAATCCTTATGATCCTGATTATAAAATATGGCCAGATGAAAATATGGCTATTTTAAATTTTATTGAAGATGATGAGCAAGATATTAAAGATGATTTAGAATCAGAAAGCGAAGATGAAGAAGAGGTTGTTAAAGAATATAAATGTGAAAAATGTGATAAAGTATATAAAATGCAAGGAAATCTTCTTAATCATATAAAAAAGAAGCATCCTGTTGAAATCAAAGATGGAATAAAAGAGAACAAAGATGATGATAAAACAAATACATGCAAAATCTGCAATAAAACACTTGCTGATAAAGGAAAATTAAATCGTCACGTAAAACATGTACATGAAAAATCTGGGCGAGTAAAGTGTAAATTATGTAAAGAGACATTTAGTAGTAGAGATTCATTAACTTGTCATATAAATAATGTTCATGAAAAGAAAACAGCTTCAAAATGTGAAGAATGCGATTTTATGGCTACGACTCCAGGTAATTTAAGACGTCATATAGAGAATATACATAAACATAATAGTTCTCAATTTGAATGTAATATTTGTAAATCTATGTATAAGACAAAAACATACTTAAATCTACATATACAAACAGTTCATAAAAAAGTGTGTCAAACAAAATGTGATTTATGCGGAATTGTTTTATGTTCTAACAAAAGCTTAAAATATCACAGATTTTCTATACACAAGATCTAATTTTATAAGTATATTTTTTACTTATAAAATGTATAAATTTATTTAAGCCTTCTTAACAACCTTAACTACTTTCTTTGCAGAAGGTGCTGCTGCAGCCTCAACTTTCTTAAGCACTGGCTTTGGTGCCTCTTCTTCATCATCAGAAGCTGCGATGCTTCCAGAATCACTATCTGCTCCTTGCATAGGATTTGCAGAAGAGCTGGTTGTTAGTGGTTTTGAAACAACTTGGTGTACAGGTCTGGAACGGCTCAGAAGACTCTTCTTCTCTCCATCCATAAGCTTGACTTCGGCTTCATAAAGCTTGACTTGAAGAGAAACTTTAGTGCCAACAAAGATAGACTCAATCTTGATAGCAGCCTTAACATTCGCATACTTTCCAATAAGAGCCTGAGAATCAAGTGCATTTCCATCTGTATCGAAAAACATACTTGTGATCTTGTTTTGCTTCTTTGAAACAATCAACTTTGCGTAAAGGGTAGGTCCGGTTCCTTCTACTATTTTTCCTTTTTCGCGTTTCCAATAGAGCGGGTTGAGCTTCTTTAGGTCATTTCGTTCAAGATTATATTGTTCAATTTCTTCTTTATTATCAAGGAGATGATCCTTGCATTTTTCTACGATTTTATCAAAGGTTTCTGACCATTCCTTTTCGGCTTTTGTAGGCGAGTCGCGATTCCATAGGCACAATGGCATAACATAACCATTAACTTTTCCAGTGTCGGGATTTGTATTTTCACCGATACCGAAAGAGAATACGAGCTCAGTTGGAAGAACAAGTTCTCCAGATGTTCCATCTGGGTTGATGGTTGATATATTAATGCGCTTATATGAAATAGGCGGTACGCTATTGGGAATTGTTCCGATTGCGGGTTGAGAGAATCGCATACGCGATACATCATAGCCAGAGGCTGGGGTTAGAATAGTATTGTCAGACATATTTAGTATATTGTTTGTTATTTTTTAAATATTATATATTATCTAAAATCATTTTTATTTTTTGATATATAGAGTGAGGAATAAACTGAATATGTTGCGTATTTTTCAAAAATATCTTTTGGTAATGTTTCTCGACTTACAGTTTTTCTCGAAATATTTCTTCTATTAACTGTATATAAAGATGATTTTAAGACATCTTTCTCATCATAATCCATAATATCTTCAATTTGTTTTTTATATTTATCACATTTCTTTTCAATAGCGCTTATTTCTTCTTTAGCATTATACCAAGAATTTAATATATCATCTATTTTTGAATTCATTTATATATTTATATTAAATATATAATAAAAAAATATATTTTTATTTAACGGGCGGAGGAGTTGGAACAAAATGTGGCTTAATATAAGTCTGGATACGATAGTATGTAAGAGGCTTGTCTGCCGTCTTTGAATCATACTTAAGGAGCTTTGATAACTTTGGATCTGCAAGGATTTGTCTCTTATCCTTTGGATCTTGGAGATTCTTCTCCTTAATATAATTGCAAATAAACTTGGTAACATCTACTCGAGACTTGAGCTCTGCACTGTCCCATCCTGTGAACTTAGCCATTTCAGAGCTAATCTTTACTGGCTTGAGAAATCCTGAGTTATTATTGGTCTTATGTTCTGACTTCTTCTTTTGCTTCATCATCTTTGAAGCATCCTTATGAAGTAATTTTAAATTCTTTCCGATTGAACGAAGAAACTTTACACCCTTTCCCTTTGTTCCTTCACGGAGGCGAACAATTTCATCCTCTACTAAACTTGTAAGCTTATCAATATCTCCAAGAACAGAATCTCTGGAAACAACACGACGAGTCTTCTCTACTACTTCATCTTCTACTTCATCTTCTACTACCTCCGGTTGCTTCTCTACAACTGGGGTCTTTTCTACGACGGTCTCCTTTTCAGTCTTTATCTTACGTGGTGGCATTTTATTATAAACAAGCCTGTCTTTAAGCTTGTTTTATATTTTTTAAATCTAATTAATATTTATTCCAAAATTAAATCCTGGTTTTAGTTGATCAGCTTTCTGAATTCTGTGTATTATATCACCAACTTTCTCTCCATAATTGAAAGCATATAAATATCTAAATTTAACAGGATCAAAGATAGTCCATTCTCCACACCATGTAAAATCAAGAGCACCAGATTTATTAACAATTGACATTATATTTCCTGGTTTTAATATAATAGGAACGTCAAAAGTATATGTATTAACATCATATATATTTTCATCGGTAATTTCTCTAAAAATATTAAATGGTATTATATCTTCTACTATAAATGCGTCTAAATTTGGGGCATATGATGGAGAAAAAGTTAATACAGATTTATGCAAGTTATCTAATCGACTATCATCATATACTACTTTACACATATTTTTGTCTGAAGAAATTGATAAAATATTTCCTGTTTTTTTATTAGCATTATTTAATACACGATCTCCTATACAGAATTCATCACGATTTTCTCTAATAACACCAACCCCAAGATTATCATCTACTTTTGTAAATATTTGAATTTCATATTTTCCATCTTTAATTTTTTTTATAATCTTTTTATTAGATGGAGTTATTCTAAAAGTTATATACTTAATCTCAATAATATTTTCAGTTCTAAAATCAGGTGCCATAAGATTAGGATAACAAAAACCTCCTTCAATAATTATTTTTGTTCCAATTATTATATTATTATCTCCATCTGTCTCGAGTCTAATTGTATTAGAAACAGCTGTTGGAATTTCATAAATATTAGTCCATATATTTGCAGCAATATCTATATCTTTATCTTTCGAAGTTATAGAAACAGATTCCCAATTTTTTGTAATATATGGAGTTATATTATTAAAACGATTGTATATCTTTACTAAATTATCATTTGTATATTTTCTTAATTTTTCCATCTCTTCCCATGTATTTATAATTTCTTCATTCTTCTTTGTTAATATATTATTAAACATATCTGTCATAATAGTCGTAAACATCCTTAAAACTTGAGTAATCGCATGATTTTTTTCATTCTTTTTTTCATTTTTTTGAATTGACGATGACCATTCCTTTTCTGTTATTATTTTTAATAAAAAATTTAAGCGAAGTTGTTCATAGATATCGCCTGCGTCAACATTATAACGCGGTATATCCACATGTAATATATGATTAACAATTCTATGTCTATCATTTATAGCTTTTTGAGATATAATTCTCGAACTAATATTCTCTTGTAAAAGATATCTATCTAACACAATTATATCTGGTAATCCACCGCATACTATATCCCCAGCAACTCTAGGAGCAACTCCGTTATTTTGTTGACGTTGCCATTCATAATAATGAGGATTATGTATCACTCCTGTAACTTTTTTACCACTTGTCCATGAAAATGGAGTGAAACACACAGAACACCACATCTGGTCGCAGTTATGAGCGACTGTAAAATCTTTTAATAAAAATCTTTTATTTCCGTCTATTCTCCACCCATAATATGTTGAACGACCAACCGGATTAATTTCAATTGAAGTATTCAAAAATTTATCATTAGCATCTTTAGATATACAATTTTTTATTGGAATATTAGTTGGAATTTCATCCAGTCCATGTCCAACCAAATTTATTTCATATTCATTATAATTTGTAATAATTAGTTTTGCTATAAAACCTAATGATTTGCATAACATAATAAGTTGTTCTGATATCATATGATTTATTTTATAAATTATACCAATTGAATTTATTTCATAACCATTAATATCAATAATACCTGCTAAAAGAGATAATCTTGTATTTCTGTCATTTACAATATATTGCAAAGGAATATGCTTATTATTTACTAAATTATACAAAGATAGTTTCTCGGTCAGTTGGTATCTACTAGAAACATTAGTTTCTATATTTCCAAGCCACAAACCTAACATATACGGATCTATTTCAACATGTTGAGTAGGCCATATTACACCCGGTGATTTATAACCAACTATATATTTGTTGTCAGAATCAGATATATTCATATATTCCTTTACAGTCATTTCAACGATGTTAGAATCTTTTAAAGATTCTTTAAAAGAATCTTTTACTTGTTCACTAAATCGTTTTTCTATCTGATCAAAGAACCTAACGGTAGTTGCATTTACATAATTATTATATACTTTAAGAGACAAAATATGCTGACTGTTTACTATATAATCATTTGCAGTATATTGAATTATTTTATACATGTCATCTTCGCCTTGAACAAGTTCTTGAACGGTTCTCATTGTTCCATCATCTCCAATAAGTTTATCACCAACTACAATATCACATGCATTTTTAATATTTCCATCCCACATAATAATTTGGGTTTCTGCATCAAAACACCCGTTGATTTTATATATAGGAACAGCACATGATGGACATGGCTTTGTCTCAGCTGCAATTAATTTTGCTGTTTCAACCGCATCTTTATCACAAATATGAGTTATGTCGTCCTTTTCTTGTTTTTTTACATGACAATCTTTACAAATCCATGTATCGCAAATACCACATTTCCAAGCAGTACTTAAAAATCCTCTACAATCATCCATCGGACATGCTTTTATAAATTGTTTACGTTCTTCTGGTATCACTGACCTATTACCGGCTCTTAATAAATTTTCAAGTTCAGTTATACGATTTATTACAAAATATTTTCTACTATTTATTACAAGATCTAATTCTATATTTCTATCATCTTTCTTTTTTCTAAGCTTTTTTATTCTTTTTTCTAATATAATAATTTCTTTTTCAAATTCTTTTATAATTTCATCATCTTCAAAATTTTCAATAATTAAATTTTGTTCTCGGTGTTCTTGCTGAAGTGTATATAATTCAACTCTATTTTTTTGTTCTTGAATAATTATCTCAGCTTGTGGTTGTGTTTGTATTAATAATCCCTTTTCTCTATCTAATGCAATAGATGTTCTATGTTTTCTATAGTCAGAATTATGGTAAGACTTAGGTGTAATGTTACTTATATATTCTAAAGTCCATTCTATATTACAATCAGGACATTTTGGGATATTATCGCGTATAGTTGTTAAGTATGTTTGTATACATGTTCGGCAAATTTTTGTATCGCATGATAAACATGATATTTCTTTTCTGGAACTTTTGTTAAATTTTTCATAGCATATTGAACAATCAGACATTTATAATTTATTATATTAAAAATCTTTCTTTTTAATATTCAATTTTTTTATTAAGATATAATACAATTTGAATTATTTTCATTAAAATATTCTTTTAATTTATCATATCCACCAATAAATTTTCCATCCTTAAAAATCATAGGAACATATCTATATTTATTAGTCAAATGATCAACATTATTATAAATAAGGCCTCTATTATTATCATCTAATTTTAATATGGTATATTTTTGGTTATTATTAGCAAGAAGTTCTTTTGCATTTACACAATAAGGGCACGCTTCTTTTGTTATAACATACCAATCTCGTTTTGATACTAAAGATTTATTTTTATTTGATTTACTACTCATTTATTATAATTAACATTTTTTACATTTTAATTTTTTTACAGTAGGTGCATCATAAGTTTGTGTAGTCTGGCTTCCCGTTCCTCCATCTCCACCGCATTCTAAGTCTAATACTGGTGATAAGTAGCAATCATCACGCTTTCTATGTTCCATTTTTAGAGATAAATGTTTGCCGTGTTTATAATATGTTCCCATTAATATATCTTGAGGCATTTTTATCGGGAAAAAGTGACTCATTAACCATTCAGCGTACTCTCTCGATATAATATACGCTGCAGCTCCAGCGTTATAATCAACGGTTTCTTGAACAATTTTAATAGAGTCATTTACGTTAATTATTTTCTTTTGTTTTGATTTAGATTTTGCCCAATTACCATTCCAAAGATGTAATATAGAAAAGGAGATATCATTATCTTTTAATGTTTCAAAAATAAGATTTATATTCTCTATAAAATCTGGTTTAATTTCTACATCGTCTTCAAAAACTATGGCGTAATCTAAACAAGAATTAACGAGTCGTTTCCAACAATTATAATGAGACATATTAATAGATACTTCCACATTTGTCATTTCTGCTTTTGGACTTAAAATCTTTTTATCTATCATATCACATAATAAACTATCAGAAAATTTTTTTCCTAATATACAAGATGATCTGCATGCTTTTATACCTGCTATTTTAGCGTATTTCTTAAACTTTTCATATCTATCTGTATGCATTTTACAGTTTACTACATAGACACCCAATTTTTCTACAAAATTATTATAACATCCCCCATACTTTGAACAAGTTTTAGTAGTCTTTTTCATCCAAGATGTAGGAGTCGCTTTTTCTTTAATCTTTTTAGTGCAACTACCAATACATCTTCTATTTACTACCATGTTGTATGGTTTTGCTGGTTTTCTCATAATATCTGTTAGAGTAACTTTAATTTTTTCTACTTCTTCTTCTTTTTCATGATCATATTCTCTATAAGCTATTTTGTTCCAATCTTTTCCATAATAAGTATTGAAATAATTTTCATGGTTAGCAGGTCCTGAAATTTCAAATGAGCCAAATTTATATGTTTTTATAGGAAAAAGGTCATCTTTTGTCCATACTTCTTTTGGCCAGGTATCTCTTGCTTCTGAGTGAGATAGATCATATTTACCGTCTTTATTAAGTCTGTATGTTAATACATCAAGATTTGGAAAAGAATATTTTGTATCTGGAATTAGTTTTCTGTTAGAATAAAAAATTTTATATCCAAACCAAGTAGGTGTTATAGAATATCCGCATTTTTTAAAGTCGTTCTTAAGAGCGAGAAATTTTCTAATATCTTTACTTAAAATTCCAATGTCAAGATCATCATCCCAAGGAATAATACCTTTATGTCTAATTGTTCCTAAAAATGTGCCTCCATCAGCCCAGTATTTTATATCGGCTAATTTAAGTATTCTATCAGCGTCATACATTAACTGATAAAGAAGCCTAACTGTTGATTCTTTAGTTTCTTTAAGTCTCATGTTTTCTTATTTTATAATAAAATAAGAAAATATATTATTTTTAATTAAGAATTCCTACAAGTATACTACAAGTACTACAAGTACCTGATTTGTGCTCAGTATCTATATAACAACTATCACGGCATTTCGAACAATAAGATTTGTATGCTCTAGAAAGTTTAGGTTGAATATTATAGCTTTCTTGATAATTAGTTATATTAATGGTTTGAGTTTCAGAAGACATGTATTTATAGAAAATAAATATATTTTTATTTTTATAAATCATTTTTTATATGTTATTGCAGTTCTTCATAATATTTTAGGGCATCAGGATGAGCTTTTATTTTATCAACATTAAGAGAAGTTATACTAAGTCCTTCAATGTTTTTTACTCTACTCAATCCACAATATGCTTGGCCATACTCAAAAATATTTTCTAAGTCTATCTCGACATAATCTAATGTAGCTCCTTGACATTTGTGTATACTAGTTGACCACGCAAGTTTTAAAGGAATTTGTGTGAATGTTAGTAATAATTCTTCCTGCTCTTCAATTTCCCAAGTATGATATTCAATAATCTTTTCTATACCGTTAATGAATTTTACTCTTGGTATATCATCTACAAAACCTGTAATTACACCACGACTTCCATTTACAAGCTTATTTTCCATATCTAAATTATGTATTAACATTACTTGACATCCAAGTCCTAAAAGGATAGTTTCTTGTGCTATTATACTTTTCATATATTTATTTTTTAGAATCTGCTTATTTTGTTCAGTTACATCAGTACAAAATTTAATATCAATATCATATTGATAAAATTCGGTATCTAATTTATCAAGTTCTTGATTATTAATTTTATCAACATCTTTATTTAGAGGATATAATTTAGTAGGATAAATCCCAAATTCATTCTTCAATTTTACACCGACTCTTGATTCTAATAAATTTATACTTGTCTCACTTAACTTTCCCAATCTAACTTCATTAAGACATTTTTGAAATGATAAATCACTTTGTCTAATGATATCTGTTAAATAACAAGTATTATCTATGCATTTATTCCAACTTTTTGATGAAAAACAAAATTCTAATGAATCAATTGCAGGAAGTTGACAAAAATCTCCAGAACAAATTATTTGTATACCACCAAATGGAAACTTGTTATTTCTTATTATTCTTGCTACTTCTTCTAGTTTATCAAATAATTCTGGAGAAAGCATGCTAATTTCGTCTATAATGAGGATATCTAATTTCTTCCATCTCGACTTTATGTATTTTTTAGTTGAGATACTACTTGCCATAGAATTAGCACTAGCTTTTCCTAAGCCTATTCCTAAAAAGGAATGAAGAGTTGTACCATTTATTAGAATAGCTGATGTTCCAGTTGTACTTGTTAGAGCAATTTTTTTTGTATTTTTATGTATATTGTAAAACATCTTTATACAAGCAGATTTCCCAACTCCACCAGAACCTGTTATAAAAACAGATTTTCCGGATTCCATTAAGTCATAAGCTTGTCTTTGTTTATCATTTAATTTTATTATTTTTTGCTTGAGCATTTTTAATTTTTTAAAAGTTGTTTTAAAAAATCTATTTTATATTTTAGCATTAAAAATTATTACATTTTATATAATCTATAAGCATCTTCTTTTAAAAACTGTGTTTTTCCAGTCTTACTATTTACATAGTTATGAAATTGGTGAAAAAAATCAAATAGTTTCTGACGTGACTTGCATATATCATTTAATTCAGAACTTCTACTATCTATATACATCATAGCATCATTTGAACAAGACTTGCATGGAAGCATATATGGAATACCAAGAATAAATCCTTTTATTCTTTCAGCACAAAATGGTGATGCATGTTCAGGATAATGCGATGCTGCATTATGTAATATATACCAAAAAGATGGCCCCCATTTAGAAGGGTTTGTAGTATCCTGTATATTATCCCATATTAAACATGATTCATTGTGCTTTTGCTGAGGTAATTGTTGTGGTACTAAATTACTTTCTGGATAATCACTCAAGTTTAAATAAGTCTTTCTACGACGAGAAATTGAGTCGTTTTGACTTTGTCCTTTCATTTATTTTTATATAGAATATATTTTTATATTATTTTTTTAAATATTATTTATTTAAAAAGTATAAAGATTTTTTACTTAAGTCTTAAATAACTTATCGTAAGTAATATTATATATGCAAGATTAAACCATGCAAAAAACAATATAAATTTGCGTCTCCAATCATCTACTTTAATATCTTCGGTTCTATCAAAAGTTGGACCAACGTAGGTTATACTTACAATTGATAATATTAAAGGTACCAAAAGTAAAAGTATAGTAAGTAATAAAATAAATATACATGTCATAGTTATTTATATTTATTAAATATATTTTTTTTAATTTTCTTCTTCAAACACTAATTTTGCGGGAGCGCAAGATTTATAGAAAGATTCCAGATTTATTCTCACATTATATTTATAAATAAATTCTTGTAGTTTTTCTTTGTCAGGTTCTCCGCAATAAGAAATCTCTACATCTGATTTTGTATACTTTCTAAATAATTCTCTTACTCTCGTATGTTTAAGAACTGATATAGTTGTTTCATCGAATACATTTTTACATATTAGATCATCTATAGTTCCATGTTCTTTTAGAAGTTTAAATGCTTTTTCAGGTCCAACTTTATATATGTTTTTATTATAATCAGTCCCACACATTATACACAAATCTAAAAATTGTTCTGAAGATATATCAAGTGATTGTAAAATGTTTTCATATCTTATTTCAACACAAGTATCATTTTGAGTATTAAGTTTAGTAAGAAATACAGGAGAGCTATATGCCAATACATCAGTATCTTCAGAAATTACAGCATCAACTTGTTTTCTAATGCATATATCAGAACACATAGTTTCTGCTTCTAAAGGAGCTTGAAAATAAGGAACTTTTAATACATCAAAAAGTATTTTAGTTATTTCAAAATCTTTAGATGATATATGAACAGCTTGATTTTTTATTTTTTGTATTTCTTGTGTAAGTTCGGGTATAGATATAGCGCCTTCTTTTTTAAGAAGGCGCTTCATATTAAGGTTTGCTTTAGTTTTTCTTTTTTTATCAAATTCAATTAAAATTGGTAAAATTTCTGACGTTTTATGATAATGATCTAGAGCATCTTCAAGATCGTATACTTTTTGTTCTAATTTTTCTCTGGCCTCAGCACGTTCTTTTTTCTCACCTTGTTTTTCAGGAGGAGATCCTGTATCGTAAATAAATACACAATGAATATTATTTCTACGCATACAGGAGACTAGATTAATGAAAGCTGAAATCCACCTATCTCCAAAAATGGTTTTATATTTGAATAGATATAGAGAAATATCAATAGCTATTTTTTTGAAAGCATATTTTGACATATGAATTTCTTGATATACTTCAGGACAGTTTTTTCTTAAGAATTTATGTAAACAAGATATTCCCATGATTTTTATAAATAATAAAATACTATTTTAATTATCATTTTTTTATATTTATATAATAAAAATGGATAGAGATGATATTTTAAATATTTTATTCCACGTACTTATATTATTCACATTTTTAACAATTTTTTTCTTTACATATATATCAACTACTGAAAAAAATGCTACCCAAGATGCTATTAATAATATTATCAATAATCAAAGTAAAACAATTTTATCGGAAATAGATAATCTTGATAAAAAAATAGGAGGAAAAATCGATTGGGATAAAATTAAAAAAGTATCTCAAAACATGCTAAATTCAAGTACAGACTATGATAAAACAGAAGATGGTCAAAGTATTAAAGATAACAATAATAACTTATTTTGGATAAGTATTTATATTATAATTGGGTTAGTTGTCATTATAGTTTCGTATATTATGTGGAATTTATATTACAAAAATAACCAATTAAAAATAGGAGAAATATTAAAAGATAATTTTATAATATTTATGTCCGTAGGAACTATAGAGTTTTTATTTTTTGCGTATATTGTCATCAAGTATATTCCAACAACACCTGATGTCGTCGGGATTACTGCAATAGAAAAAATAAAAGAAAATATTGAGTTTGTTAGTTCATAAAGATTTAAGTATATAGACCAAAAGGAGGAGGTTTTTCAACATCTGAATCTTGATCATCTTTTTGTCCTTCTTGACTCTCTTTAGATTTTATAATCATATTTATACTTGATTCTAAATCTTCCATAATTAATATATATTTATGAGTATTATCGAGTGAAAATACTCTTTTAGAATGACACATTTTACACTTAGTTAAAAATGTTTCAATATCACCACCATAGTATTTAAAATATTTTTTGTGTTTAGTAAAAAAAGTAACTATATCTTTCTCTTGAAAACAAGTTTCCCATTTCATATCATTAATCATTTTAAGCATAATTTTTGTTAAATCAGTAGGATTATATGGCTTAATATTATGACACCAAGGAAATCTTCTTTTTAATCCTTTATTCGTATTAAAAAAACATTCTTCAATATCTTTTTGATATCCTGCTATTATACAGCAAAAATCATTCTTATGTTCCGATAAAAATGCCGTTAAAGTATCTAAGGCTTCTTTAGAAAATGAGTCTCTTTTTTCTTTTTGTCCAAGGGAATATACTTCATCTATAAATAATACACCTCCTAAACAAGAATTAAGAAGTTTTCTTGTTTTAACTGCAGTTTGTCCTAAATATTCTGCTACAAAATCATCTCTATACGCTATTTTAAATATACCTTTATTAGATAATACACCCAATTTTTGATAAAGATTCCCTATAATCCGAGCGACTGACGTTTTTCCTGTACCTGGTGACCCAATTATTACCGTATGAAGATATTCTTCGTTTTGATTTTGTGTATGCATTTTTTGTAGATAATAAATAACTTGAAAAAATACAGAGGTTTTTAATTCATCCATACCTATTAGACTATTTAGCTCAATCAATACGGGAAGTATATTAGCAAGCATAGTATAATCAATATTTTTATATAGTTTTTTACTGTTTCCAATAGTTATTAAATCTTCTATAGAATTTACGGGAGGTGACATTTCTATTATTTTTTGTTTTTTGTTTGATTTAATAGACTTTTTTAATTTAGTAGTTTCTACTTTATTTAACTTATTAGGATCATTCAAATCTTCTTCAAATATAACATGTGTTTTTCTCTTCATTTATTACAACGAATTTGAATATTTAAGTTTATATTTTAAATTTTATATTTTAGATAATATTTCACTTGCTTGTTGATATCCTGCGGAAAACATCTCTAGCTTGTCAATAGAATTTGCTGAAAAATCAAAAAACTTAAACTTTGAAAAACACAGTTGTAATAACACAGTATCGTCTTTTTTATTATATTTCTCAAGAGATTGTTCTATCATATATTCTTGAGACTTATCTATAGGAATAAACATAAGTTTATATATATACTCTAATATATTTGAATCAACTTTAAATTCTTCATTTTCTCTTTTAACAAATATACCTAAAATTTTATTACCTAATTCACACCCTTTATTTATAGGAAAATTATTAGAAATACCACCATCAAGCCAAAAATTACCATCGTATTTATAATGATCAAAAACTAATGGTAAATTTGAAGACATTCTTATAGCAATTAAACAAGGAAGATCAGGGTAATTATCAGGTCCAAGATATTCTGTTTTATTTGTAGTAATATTATGTGATACACATATTAAAGTTTTATTGAACATAGTTTTAATATCTTTAAGAGTTAAAAACTTTCCCACTTTAGAAATAGTCATTTTTTCAAGCTGTTCTTGTATGGTTATAAAAGATGATGCCCCAGAACCATTTAACATAGCAATTACATTAAATTGCTGTAACTTTTCAAAGATCTGATTAGTACATATATAAACAATAATTTCTATAGGAGTGTAGCCAATTGCTAATAAATAACAGCACATTGCTCCACATGAAGTTCCTATAAGAGTAGTTATTTTGTTTAATAAAAAATTATCCGTAGCATATTGTAATGCTCCTAAAGTTACTATACCTTTCACAGAATTACCTGAAATAACTAATGTATCAAAATCAGCTGATTTTTTTATAGATTGCTCTATTAAAACCGGTTTTATATCTTCAACTATAGCAGTTCCTTCATTAATTATAGTATTATCATCTGAAGTGTTAATTTGAAGTATTTTATTTTCACAAGCAGATATATCTTCCATTTTACGAATATATAAGAAACCTTTATATTATATATTCAAAACTTTCTTTATTAATAAAATACAAAAAATAGCTAAAATAACAATAGCTAATATGTATAAAGTTTTATCATTATTATAGAACTTTATACATATTGGGCAATTTGATATATGATTTGAGATCTGTATACAAGATGGTTCTCCTCTTCCATCGTATATATTCTCTTTATATTGTGGTTGTTGTTCCATATAACCCATATGCATATTTTGCATATACATCTCTTGTGGTTTTTCTACATAATTCATACCTGATTCATCAGGTGGTGTATAATTATTTCTTAAAAATTTGTCGTATTTTTCAGAATTTGGAACTATGTCTAATTTTCTATTGATTTGTCTATTCATTTGCATAGGATTATGTCTAGAACTTTCTAACTCTTCTAAATCCGGTAATTCTTCTATTGATGTTGTATATTGTGGATTATTTGAACGATACATTTATTAATAGAGAAAATTTAAATATTTTATCTAAAAAATATTTAAATTTTAAAATTTATATTTTTAATATATCGTCATTATTACCACCATTAAGATCTTCTACCAACGGATTCCCAAATATTAGTAAATAATAATTTGAAGCCCAAGGGATTCTTCTTTCATAATGCATGTCTTGTAATTTATCTCTGACAATTTTACATAGGTCTACATGCTCTTCGCAAAATAGGAATTTTTTATTGTTTATTATATACTCGTACATATTCATATCACCTTTATCTTTGTTATCATCATTATCTGCTATTACATAGTTAAAAAGGGTTACCCTAAAATTATTAATCGCATTTCTATCAATTAATTCTGCCATAAATTATTATTTATAACAATAATAATTTTTTAAATCATTTTTAATTTAAATAAACATGATATCATCTTCATTTACTTCATTATTATTTACAACTAATTCATATACTTCCATTAAATATGAATTCTTTTGATTAGAAATAATATTATTCAAAATACCTTTAAAATCAGAACTATCTTGATTTTGCAACAAATCATCTATAAGTTTCTCTTTTTTTAACTTCTTTGGTTTAAAAATAACTTTTACTCCATTATCAATTAGTTCTTTATATTTACCTGTCTTTTTAAACGCCTTAAATTCATCATACACTCCAGATACTGATAATTTTATCGTATCTTCAGAATCAAGTATTGAAGATTGATCATACGTATCAATATTACTAATATCCATATACACTATCTTCTTTCTTGGAAGCTCTAAATCTACTTCTCGTAATTTATATTCCCGAGAATCTTCGAATTCTTCGAATTCTACAATCGGAATAATATTCTCTTCACTTTCTCCAAATGCATGTTGCATTGCAGATCCACAATAATAAATATTTTTTTGTGGAGTTTGTCTCGAATGTATATGACCTGAAATAACATTTGGGTATTCAAGAGGCCATTTATCTCCTTCTACAGATATAATAGCTCCCATTTTACATCCTGCAAACTCTTGATGTGCAAAAATTATATCTGATTCTTTCCAATCATATTCTCCTGTTTTCAATGCCTCTTCAAATCTCCCCGGATAAACATACGGACAAAAAACAAAATTATACTTATCCATTTTTAAATGCTTTACTTTATCAACAACCACTACATTTTCCCACTCCTTCATACCATTCATCCAATGATTATCTGTAAGGTAGATCTGGTTCGATTCCATATCATGATTCCCAACTAGCACATATGTTAATGTTAAATTTCTCATCTTTTCAACAAATTCATAAGCTTTATTTAGCGCAGTTGTATGGAGTCTTTCGTGAGTGTGCAATAAATCCCCCAAAATTACACACAAATCTGGTTTTTCATCCTTTACAAGTTTTTCTATCTTATCAATAAATAAATCTACCTCTAAAATATTTGAAACCTGAAAATGAGGATCACCAATTGCTATTATCTTTACCATTTTAATTTAAATTATAAATAAGTTAAATTAATTCATTTTTAAATTTTTTATTAAGATCAAGTTGATTACTCGTAACTACTAATTAACGAGACACGTTCAGACTCAAGTTCTTTGATCATGTGATTAATATGGGTAGCCGTTTGATTATTAATAATCTCTAAAACTTTTTCTTGTGTTACACGATTTTGATCACGATTTCCAAAATACCAATTATGACAATCCTTGATGATCTTAAACTGTGTCTGTGAAACAGTTGTAAACTCCTTTTTAATAAACCGACTAATATAAGAAGTATGAATTCTTTTTGCTAAGATTTGAATATTCTTTTCATATTTATCAAATGATTCAATCATATGAGGATACAATCCTTTAAGATCATCTACCATATCTTTATCATTTCTTACTTGAAGATATCTAAATTTAATACTCGGTTCGTTCCCTCGTACTTTATATAACTTAAAATACGTCGTGTTTACAATCTTGAACTGCTTATTATTTGGGGCAAATACTAAAACTCCTTGAATAGAATTATAGTCGCAGCTTCCCACATAATCTACTATCTCGTCAAGATTTGTAAACTTATGCTGTTTTGGACCAGGAATGCATGTATCTCGATTCTTATCAAATACAAGATCACCATTTACAAATGTTCCAACATGATAAACTGTTGGATTTTCAGGAGAAGCACATACAATTCTATTATCGTTACTACTAACTACAAGAAACATATATTGATACTCAGTATTTAATGTAGAGTAAAATCTATTTACGACTGAATCACCTCCAGCTGAGGTTGACAAAAGTTCTTGAAATTCCTTATTTGTCTTCTCTTGGTACTCCAATGCTTCTTCGAAAGCATTCCCAAACGTTTTCTTTCCAGACCATTTACTATTCCAAGAGTTAAACTTTCTATGAGTAGATGTATACCATTTACCATTGAAATGAAATACCCGGAGAAGTGTTCCTTCATGCGCATCGAAGAAGGAACACTTACCAAAATCAATAAGATCTTGATAAACTTCAAGATCTTTACAATCATAATCGGGTGTAAAAGGAAATGCTTTCATAATAAGTTTATCTCCATTATAAACTAATCCTCGGCATTTCTTAATTGTTTTAGTGTCTTTATTATTGCAATCAACATAACAGAACAAATCAAGATTCTCCTTCTCATCTCTGTCATATAATTTAATTTGATGTCCAAAATTTTCAATAGATGATCTTGTAAAATCATCTTCGTCGATATTATCTTCAATTACTTTAGTAAAATTCTTATACATATTATGAATACTTTATTTATTAATATTTCCATCTTTAAATCAATTTAATTTTTATTTATATGAATTAGAATATAAATAAAGCTATTAAAAAATATAGATTAGATATATTAAAGCCGTTTAAAGTATTTAGAATATATTCTAAAAATGGTTAAAAAACAACATATAAAAGTTATAAAGATCCCACTTATCAGACAAGAAAGTCCTACAAGAGTTAGTAGCTTTCCAAAAACACATACACTCTATTTAGAATTATTAGAGAATAAGAACAAAATTAAACAAGATTTTATCAATAAAACTTATATTCCTAGTCATTTATCTTTAACAAAACATACTTCTGAACAAATACAACATAAGGACGACGAAGTTCGTAAAGAAGAAAAGCGAGATGAAGAAAAAGAATATGATGTTGATATTCAAGAAAATCATTCGGATGATGAAAACAAAGTAGACGACGAAAATATAAAAGAACTTGATAAAAAGGATTACGAAGACAAGTATGAAGATGTAAAAGATGAACCAATTCCAGAAAAAGACGGCGAAGATGAAAAACTTAAAAGAAGAGAAGAAAAACGTAAAAGAAGAGAAGAAAGACATAAAAGGAAAGAGGAACGATCTCATGAAATAAATGGCGACAGACTTCATGAACGAGATCGCGAAAGACGGCATGAACGAGATGGCGAAAGACGTCATGAACCAGACGATGACAGACCTCGTGAAAGAGATGATGTACGAGAGGGTGAAAGAGATGATGTACGAGATCACAAGGTAGAAAAACATAAGAATAGATCAAAAAATACAAATGATAGTGATAATTTATCCGAAAGATTAAAATTGTTATTAGCTGATAATGAGAGTATTAAAAGTGTTAGTACAACCAGTAAAAAAAGTATGCAAAAACATAAACATGAAGAAAGATCGGTTCGTAGTTTTAAACATAGTAGTCATGACAGAAGAGAAGTTCCTCCTACATTAGATGAACTAGAAGCTGGTGGATTATATCAAAGAAACACTGAGCTTAGAGATATTAACACGGTTCATCAAACTGATTATGAGGAAGAAGATGCAAAAAGAGAACTTATTTTCAAGTTTGATCTACTGAAAAAATCTTATAAAGATGCTACAAGTATCCCCGAATTCTCTATACACTCTGATTATAATACAATGAAAAAGACTTATGAAAGTACTGTTAGAAGATTATCCTTAGATAGCACAGTTGAAAGTTATAAAACATATCTTATAGGAGGATTTATGTTGGTAGAATTTGTTCTTGGAAACTTTTTAAAGTTTGACATGCAAGGTTTTACACAACAACAAATTATAAGTATAAATACATATGAAAGATTATTGATAGAGTTAGGAGAGAAGTCATATGTACCAGAAGGTTCTAAATGGCCTGTTGAATTACGATTAGTCTTTATGATTATTATGAATGCTGCATTCTTCATTATTAGCAAGATGATTATGAAGAAAACAGGCTCAAATTTGATGAATATGATTAACAGTATGAATGTTTCATCGAGACCAGCAGTTATTGCAAAGAAAAGACCAATGAAAGGACCAGCTCTAGATCCTAACGATATTCCAGACCTAAATTCATTATAATTAGATTATAATATGAATTATAATATAAATTATATTATTTAATTAAATAATATAATATTAGTAATGAAATCTTTTATGTCGTTTATTATACGTACATTTTAGCGAAGGATAATATTTCTTTATTTCATATTCAATACAATCCATCACTGGCTTTGGATCTGTTGGTCCGCAAGTAAAAATATCAATTGCAAGCCAACCTCTATCACTATAGCAATGTGATGTACAATGACTTGTATCTAATAACAATACCGATGTAAATCCTGGAGGACTTGTTGGTGTATCTCCAAGAATACATAGTTTTTTATGGACAATTGTCATATCTGTGTTATTTATAGCATTTTCCATTATTTGGAATATCGTCTCTGCTAATAATGTATGGTTTATTGGGTGTTTTGAAACATCCCAAATAAAATCACCGAAAACATGATTTCCGTGATGTTTGCGACAAAAAAGATTAGCATTTATTAAGTTTTTATAAAAACTTAATAAACCTTTTATCATTAATCTAATATATATTTATTATAATAATTTTATTTTTATAAATTTGTATTTTTATTTTGGTGGTAAAGGTGGTGGGATACATCCAGCTTTTTTCATTAATTGACCAAGAAGCATTTGAATATCCGCTTTTGGATCTTTACTTGATTGTAATATACTTACTATCATAGGAATATTGCCCATAACCGATGATATAAATGCATCACGGCAAGCCATACCAGTCTTAGAGTCTAAAATACTTACAACATCTTTACTTGGGTTGCATTTTGGATTTTCATAACACGCAATAAGAGCTTCAATTATATTGTTTTGTAATTGTTGACTTGGTTTATTTATGAAGTTAATCATATCATCACTTGTAAATACATCAATAAAACAATCAAAACAGTCAAAATTCATATCTTTCATGTAATTTATTCTTCCTAAAAGTTTTGAAATCTGTTTACTAAATTTGGGGGGAACTGGGCAGTTTTTCTTGCTAACAACGTAATAAGTTAACACTGCTACTGCTACTAAAGATATAAAAAGTAAAACACTTAATATAACTACTGTCATTTTATATTATAAAAATAAAATTATATAATTTTATTTTTAAATTGAAACAAATTCTATACTCTTTTTTACCACATCAATAAAAAGTTCTACTTCTTTATCTTCCGGTAATACAAATCGCTCACGATTCGCCTGCTCTCTATATTCTTTTAATTTTTGAAACACTAAATTCTCAACTGTTTTCATACCATCTTCATCACCACATTTTTGATAATACACTACTTCATGTTCATCTGTTTTATTATATGTTGATAATCTATTTGTAAGATTCTCTGCTTTTCCTAATATATATCTTCTATCTTTCTTTAAAGACTCTGTTGTAAGTATATACACTACATATCGTTCTTTAAACTCTTCTCTGGTCTGTTTCTTTACATACTTTTTTGTAAGATATTGGATTTTTAATTCTTTGCTATTATTCTCTATTATATTTTCCAACTCTTTTATCTGATGTTTATGTTCTTCTTGTATTTTTATATACTGTTCTTTATGATATTTTATATCTTTTTCCGCTTTTTGTAACTTAATAAATATTGGATCTGATAAATGTCCTGTTAAATGAACATCAAAGCTATCTTTACGATTAAAAATTTTAGAACAGTAAGAACATGTATAGCTTATTTCTGGAGTTTTTTCTTGAATTTTTAGACAATATGTAGCTTTAGTTTGATGTATACGTAAATTATTTTTACCAGTGAATACTTTTTTACAAAATTCACATTCCATTATTTTTTAGAATATTTATTTAAAAAGTATTTAGTAATAAATTTCATTTTTATAAAATAAGAGTTCTTATTTTTTATTTGGAATATATCTTTTTTCAAAAAAAATAATCCTATAAAATTTTCTACACACACACAAATTTGGATTTTTTTTTGAAAAATATAGTTTTTACTCAAAATGGCTCAACCTCCACCCAAATATATTCCTGAATATTTAGAATATTTCTTATATTTGTTAAATTTAAGAAATACATTAAATTCCTTATTTTTAAGAAATTGTTATTTAAATAAATCTTTTATATAATAAAATAAATGGATTGTGAATTTTGTAATAAGAGTTTTACAACTAAAATTGTTTTGAAGACACATCAAAAAACAGCTAAATATTGTTTGAAACTTCAGAATAAAAAATCTGAAGAAACATTTCAATGTATATATTGTTCAAAAAGTTTTAATGTTAAATATAATTATGATGTACATTTAACAGGACATTTAACAGACCCTGTAACTGTTAAAATAAAAGAAGATAATATTAAGATGGAAGAAGAAATAAAGCAATTAAAAATGAAGTTAGACCAGAAAGATGAAGTATTAAAAAATGCTCTAGAACAGATAAGAATTTTTCAAGAACAAAACCAAAAGTTGTTAATGAAAGCAGTTTCAACGTCTAAGAATACATATAATACAGTTAATATAGAACATTTTACACCCATGACACAAGATCATTTAGATAATAATGCTAAGAATTTAACATTAGAGCATATAAATAAAGGACCAAGAGGATATGCTGAGTATATGATAAATTATCCTTGTAAAGATAGTCTTGTTGTAACTGATATAGCACGTATGATTTTTAAGTATAAAGATGAAGATGGAAATTTATGTGTTGATATAGAAGCAAGAAATCTGATTAATAAAATATCAAAGTCGTTAGATCCGCATAATCGCGAGTTGATAACTAAAGCAATTGCAGATATAAACTCGAATAAGCGTATAGATGTGTTAGAGCAGTTAAAGAGAATATCAGAGTTGGCAGAGTATAGTAATGGAATAGGGCTTATGGATGGGACATCCACAGAGTTTAGTAGGAAGCTAGGTCGTGAATTAATGATGTTGACGCAAAAGAAAGTTAGTGGTTTAAATAAAGAAGAATCTGATATATGTAAGAATATTGAGTATATTATATCAGATAATGAATCTGATATAATATATTATAGTGAATAATAATTTTTAATCGTCGCCCCATTTTTTGTTAATAATGTCAGGCATACTAAGATCAAATAATACTAAATAAACGTTATATGCCCATGGAACATTTTGATAATGGTGTAATTCTATCAATTTATCTCTCATTACATTAATAAAACGTTCACCTAAAATTTTTTGATCTAATATATACTGTTTTTCACTTATGATATATTCAAAAGTTTGTTTAGCAGCTATAGTTCTATCTAATGCGGTATTACCAGCAGAAATAGATGCTAAATGATTGTTAATCGTATTACATAATATGTCTCGTTTAATGCTAATTGATTGTATCATACTAATTAATATTTTTTATAAAATTATTTTAAAAAATCATTTTAAAAAAATGATTTTATATATAAAAATGTCTAGACATATGATTGTAGCTTTAATAGGAGCGATACTTGGTGTTATAAGTCTTGTTATATCTATTACATATCTTGGTCCAACTTTTGATAGTAAGCCTGAGTTGAAAATTGATGATTGGAGAAGAAAATTCTTGTTATTTTTTGCGTGGTTTAATGTTGTGTATTATAGTATTATGTTGATATTTATCAAAGATCTAGAAAGAATTCATAGAGTGGGGATAATATTTACTCTTTTGGCAGAATTAGTAATTATTACATATCTTGGACCAACATTTGAAGAATCTAAAAAGATTGATAGTGATGATTCGAGAAGAAAATTCACATTGTTTTTCGCTTGGTTTGGAGTAGGAATTCTTGGACTTTGTTTGCTTGCTTTAATACCAATTTTACTTGCATTACCAATGATTAAATAAATTTTTATATGCATATAATATAATACATATAAAAGTTAATGAACGTTTTTTAGTTTTACATAACCCCAGGAAGAATTTTCTGGTTTTGGCATGCAAAAATTCTCTTTGGGAAAATCCCAATTTTTTGTAGGGTGTTCATTGTCTACGTTAGACCAAGAGTTTAAATTAATAGAGTTATTTCTTTTACAAGGGCAAAAGTTTTCTCTTGGCCATGAGTAGAGATCCAGGGGGGTCCAAGTTGAAGTGCGGATAACAGTTCCAGAAGAATTACCACCGCAGTTATTATTCATATTTATATTTTATTAATATAAATATAAAAGTTTTTTATACAAGAATATTATATAAAAATGATCCTTGAGAAATAGATTGTGTATTATTTAGTTCTTTCAAGTATTGTCTTGGAATTTTTACAGTTTCAGATGTATTAGTTATGGAGTTAACAATGCATACTTTTGTCTCTTCATCAAATACGTATTCATCTGGAAGATTTACTTGTAATATACCCATAATTTGTTCTATATTTTTAACAGGCAGTTTTTTGTATTCTGCTTGTTTATCTTTCATTTTTTCAGTCATTACTTCATATAATACACCTTCTATGTTTTTAGCAAGAACGAGAAGAGAGCATAGCATTTTTTCAAACTTGACAGTTTTAAGTTGTACAAATTTTGCTATAGAGTGTACTTTATTGAAAATGTTATCCTTAAATGTTTTGATTGCTTTGTTTATAGCGGAAGTATCTTTTTTCTCATAATCAGGTCTTATAGTTCTTGCAGTGTCAACTATTTCTTTTAATATATATAAATTATAGAATGGGCTATTTATTTCATTTTCTATTTTAATAAATTCTTCTAAAAATCCTGTGTATGCTTTGTCAATGTTTTTATAGCTTTGTGGTTTAATGGGTAAAATAATTAAAGATTGTAGTAAATCTATGCAATAGTGATCATATTTGTCGAAAAGTTCTGATCCTGAGTTGTAGTCTTCTAACATTTCAGTTACTATATCAGTAGCGGCTCTTTCATCTAATTCATCCCATCCAGATTCCCAGTCGATTGTGAGAGGACTAAAGATATTTTTAATTATTTTCTTGAATTTCTTTGATTTTTTTGTATTTCTATATTCTTTTATTTCACTGGCTACTGTTACTAAAAATAACTTTGGATCAGATACCCAGTCAAATCTATCGCTTGTAAAACCGACATCTGTGTGAGCTAAAGTAGCCCACATTGGATTATTATCAAGATTTTTTATGTAAGAAAATCCGTAGTCGATTATTATTGGGTAATAACCATAAGTGGGGACGCAGAATTGGTTATTTTCGTCTATGACATAGAGAAAAACAGTGTTTTTGTCACATTTTTTAATCATAATATTATAGGAGTGTAAATCGTAGTGAGAGAAATTTGTTTTTTTCTGAGCGATTGATATACCCATTAGAACTTGTTTAGCGGAAGAATATAAGACGTTTTCGTGAATTTTTTCAGAGCAGATATAATTGTATAATTTTTTACTGTTGTCTACAAATTCAGCGAGTAAGACTTCTTTTTCGATTGGGTATTTGCAGATGGGTTTGAAAGGGTTACCAGATTTTCTTGATTTTGGGTCTATATTGCAGTTAATTATACCAACACCTTTGCAAAAATGTGGGCAAAAGTCAGTGATAGCTGATAAACCTTTCATGATTGAGAATTCATGTTGAGATAAGTGATTAATGTATTGAGATATTTTAAAGACTATTTGTTTATTTGTACCTTTTATGTTAAAAAGACCAGCTAAACCTTGTTTACCGGGTTTACTAAATATTTTATCAAATTCTAACCATTCATACCAATTTTTGTGTTTATTTGAGTTAAAAATATCTATAATATCTGTATGATTCTTAGCTGTTTTTTTAAAGTTTGACATTTATAATCAATATATATTTTCTTAAATATATATTTTCAGATAATTCTTAATATAAAGATAATCTTATAATTGATAAAATGGAAGAAAAAACTAATATTGAAAGACTTTTTAAAGATAGTATGCTAATCAAAGATAAATCTGAAACTAATATATTTGAGTCATTAAGTTCTATAAAAGATAAAGATGAGTATAATAAATCATTACAAATGATTATATTTGATTTTAGTAATGACTTAGATATTATATTAAAGGCGTTAGAATTGTTTTATGAAGCTAATAATGATGAAACTGTTGAAATAGTTAATAGGTATAATCAAATGTATATTTTTAGTGGAACAAAGATACTTGAAAAAATATTATTCAAAATATGTACAGAATCAAATATATCAACAAATTTTAAGATAGAATGTGCTAAGAGTTTATGTATTTTTCAAAGTGATAAAAATGATAAATCTAAAAACTGTTATATTGCTTTGGATAAGGTGTGTCAAAATTTGGAGAATATACCGACGCCTATAAAAATAGATGCTATATGTATGTTAGCTAATAATGATAATTATAAGAGTAATTCTATTGAATATTTTTGTAAAATAATACTTGATAAAAATATAGAGTGTGATTTTAGATATAAAACAATACTTGGGCTTGAAAATAAAAAGAATATTGAGTATCTTTTTAAGGAGAGTTGTCTAACATTTCTTAATGATATAGCGAATATGACATCATATAGAATTTTAGCAGCTCAAATATTACTTGTAAAATTTAAAGATTCAGATTTACTTTTAACTTTGTCTGAAAATATAGAATATATTTTATTAAGTTTTGCAAAAGATAATGATTTAGATTATAATTTAAGAGCAGATTCCACTGATGTATTGTTAAAATATGCTAAAAGGGATAGTTCTGTATTCTTAGAAGCTCAAGATATTATAATATTACTTGGACGTGATTCTACCACAATTGTAAAGACTGTTTTTAATAATGCTCAGAATGTTCATGTATTAGAGATTGAAGAGTCTGTATCACAGGCAATTGAATTTTTGTCTTCATTTGAGTTGATGATTGTAGAAGAAAATTGTTGTTCCAAGGAATATATTACATATGAATATGTCAAAAAACAAATTGACTTTATAATTAATGAAGCCGATAAGTCCATTAGGACCGGCGAAGCCGATAAAATAAATATTTCTATGAATAGAATATATATGGATAGAGCATTGTATTCAAAATATAGCTTTACTCTTGTCCATATATTATTAAAAGTATGGACATATTTGTCAGGACATGACTCAGAAAGTACAATGAAAGATAGATTGATGGAAGAACTTGTGGAAATGTCTGGGACATGTAGTAGTGGTTATGCAAGTAGGCTTGTTAATGTTATATCAGGTTTTGGAGATTTTAATATTAGAATAGGTTGGAAAGATCAAATTGTATCAAATTTTGCAGGGAGACTTAATGCCCGAATTAAAAATATAACTAATCCTGATAATCATATAAATAACAATGAATTAGAGGAAATTTATTTTTTGATGTTTTATGAGTATAATGATAAAAAGATAAATATTAAGGAGAAAACAATAAAGGAATTTTGTAGTGATAAGTGTATTGAAAACATACGAGAAGAAATAAGAGAAGAGTTTCAGAATAGAATATTGTGTGAAATGTTAATACCTCCGTCAAATTATAATAATCGAAGACATTTTCTTAATTTTTTTAGGTCTAATTTATCGAGTATAAGACAAGAAATGTATGAAGAATTTAGTGGGTTAATATCAGATACAGATTATGATTTATGGTTTAGATCAGCAATTTCATCATATGAAGGCTTTTGAAAAACTTTTTAAAAATATCCTATTGTATAATAAATGAATGGAAATTATATAACAAATCAAAATGTTAATTCTGTAAGATCACAGATTACTAAAAAGAATGGATATAATCCTTACTATGCAACTTCAGGTGTTGCCTCAAGTGTTATTACAGATATGGATAGTTTTCCGTATAATAGATATTTTAGAGGGCAATATAATAGCTCAGTTCCAATTGTATTTGAAAGAGAGGCTGGATTTAGACGTATAAATACGACATGTTATGATAAAAATATAGATAGAGGAATACCTCAGTATCCAAATCATTGCTTCCAAGTTCCTTGCAGTACAGTTTATCCATGCTATCCTGAATTTGAGAAACAATATGGTGATAAAGAACAGATTGAACTTCTTAATAATCGTGCATGTGTTGTGGAGTATAGATAATTATAATTATAAATAAAAATAAATATATTTATTTATATAAAATGAGCGAATCAGAAGACACACTTGTTGATCTAAATAATCAAAAAGTAGAAGAAACAAGTATGGACACAATAGAAGATGATAAAATGGTAGATGAAATTTCTGAACACAAGTCTGAAGAGATTGATGAGGACAAGGCCATAGAGGCCGACGATGAGGCATTACAAGAGAAAGTAGAAAAGCAAGAAGAGCAAGAAGAGCAAGAAGAGCAAGAAGAGCAAGAAGAGCAAGAAGAGCAAGAAGAGCAAGAAGAGCAAGAAGAGCAAGAAGAGAAAGAAGAGCAAGAAGAGCAAGAAGAGCAAGAAGAGCAAGAAGAGCAAGAAGAGCAAGAAGAGCAAGAAGAGCAAGAAGAGCAAGAAGAGCAAGAAGAGCAAGAAGAG
>Ga0114966_10000684_pt1 | contig 32564 bp, 26 predicted proteins | sample M_130207_XF_Meta_FD_87029 | JGI IMG/M metagenome (GOLD analysis project Ga0114966, IMG submission 87029) | Freshwater microbial communities from Lake Montjoie, Canada to study carbon cycling - M_130207_XF_MetaG | ecosystem: Environmental > Aquatic > Freshwater > Lake | place: Lake Montjoie... | reverse complement strand
TTTTTTGTTACTTTTGCTTTTTCTAGTTCAGGAGGAGCCTGTTGGGCCATAAGAGGAGCCTGCGGGGCCATAAGAGGAGCCTGCGGGGCCATCGTAAGAGATTCAGATGGTATTTCCGGAATAACCGATAATTGGGGTTTAGGTTTTTTAATATGTAGTTTCATAGTTGGTTTAAAGGTGGTTACATTTGAGGCACTGGCACTGGCACTAGCACTGGCACTGGCACTAGCACTGGCAACTACCGGGACATTTTTTTCGGACATTATAGATTTTTTTAACATAGATGTGTTTAAGGTTTCATCTCTAGCTTCAGTAATGGTTTTGTGTTGTAAATGTAGCGACACTTTTTCTACATCGCTTACTTTCCGCGTTTTTTTATAAATAAAGTAACGATTCAGAAAGGAGATGGCTTTTTCACTGGTCGTCATATTAGGTGCTTCTTTATAAGCATTTTTTGTACGCGTATTTGTTTTAATGTCCGTTTTCATTTTATTAAATAATTCTTCAAACATTCCCATTCCATTTGTGAAAGACGCATTTATTTTTTCCAAATCTTCACGTGTAGCTAATACAAATCCATAATTCTCTAATACACGTGTTAAATATTTATAATTCACTAAATATTCACGTATGCTTTTATTAATGGTTTCTTGATAGACGTCAATAGCATAACCAACGCAAGTTTCGTCATCATTAAATTCATCGCGATCATAACGTTTTGTAACTTCCCATATTTTCTTGTCGTCAACTCTTATGACTTTACTATCATTTTCAGGTAAATCCTTGAGCATTTTAAAGATTTCTTCGCCATCATAACTGGTGCCAATGAAATAACCTCCTTCTTTCGTCACTTCGGATACATTTCTTAGAAAATTTTGTAAGGTTTCTTGATTTTCAAACATATAATGAATTGCAAATTGGATAGAGCATACATCAAACCCGTCCTTGGCAATACCATACTGATTATACACACCTTGCCCGAGTAATTTTACATCTTTGGGTCCTTGGCCAAAGACAGCGTGGGTGATTTGCTTATCCTTATCATCATTTATTCCAGTCGTTTTGCGAATATTTGCCCGCGAATCGCCATTTACAAATAAAGCCGTGGGCATTACATTATAATTGTTACGATATCTTAAATAACGCGCATAAGCGCCATTCATACGGTTTTTAATATTGTCACGTGATATATCTACGCCAAATATAAATTTCAGTTTGGCATCTATCCATTTTGGAAAATCCCCGGCTTTTCCCACCGCCAAATCAATTAAAGTCATTCCCGGTTTTGCTACACTGTTAATCAGTTGTTTTTTAACATATAAATTATGAAAATCGCGTAAGCCGTGTGTTTTACTTAGACCCGTCGTTTTATTGTAATACACATCATCATCAGCTAATTCTTCTGTAATATCTTCTCCGGTCATAATCATTAATTGGGTGATTGGCGAATGGATAGAATGCCAATTGCTGTTGGCGACGTGATAGGCATTTCCGAAATTTTTCTCGCCCGCACGAAGTTGGGCGGTTTTATCATAACGAACGCGTAAAGGTATCCAGCGCCATAATTCCGGCTTTGATATATCGTAACGAAATTCTACAATCATATTATCTTCAATGATTTCATTTGCTTCAGATAACATTTGTTTATCAGAATCATTGAGATAGATATTACACAAGCCTGCTTGCGGATCTTCAGGTTCTGTTGGATAAAATCTCATCGGCACATAGCGTTCTTTTTCATTATTGTATACAGGTATTTTATCATCTATCGCGTCCTGTGAAGGATTCATAAACGCATGCTTTGGGTTGGTTTCATCAAACCCCACACGTAAAATGAGCGTTTTATATTCCATTATTTGAACGACCGAACTCACATCGGTCCCATCTTGGAATACCGTACGTATTTCATCTGCTAAACCGCTCGCATTTTTCTTAACCGAAATCAAGAAATCAATCGTATTAAATTCTGCTGGTTTCCATTTGAAAGAATAATCCCACGTGATTTTTTTTTTATAACTCCCGTCTTTATCTAATTTTACTCCACGATTGGCAGGTGTGAAAATTAACCCATCCGTTTTATACTCAAAAATACCGTCGTGTTCTTTTTTCAATATATAACCGCAACATTGAAATATAGTTTGCGTGGCAGAAGCAATATAAAACCGTTTCTTGGTAATAAGTAAAGGGGATGGATTTGTATTTTTCATTACCGATTTAGCTTTTATATCATCAATCGCGCGTTCCATTAAAGGAAGCCGATATTTTTTGGGGGTTTGGGTTTCTTCGGTTGGATTAATCGGGACAAATTCATACGTTCTAATATCTACCCCCGCTATATAATAGATGTCAAATGCGGCATACATGTTGATAAATTTATTATTTTTGTCATACAATACGTGCTCTCCATCGATTAAGGTGTTCCATAATTCTTTGGTTTGCGTCACCGACCCCGTAAATTGTACTTCCATATTGGTATTGATGAGATAAATTTTTCCGTTCGTAGGAGAAATAAATAATAATTTTCGGTCACCGTCCGCTTTATCGGTAACTGTATAATTTTCACGAATGTTGGGTAGGTTTGTTTCAGCTGTAATGGGTTTAATATTAACCCTTTCTAGTGTATATGAAGAGGGCCCTATAAATTGGTCGGATGTTACTCGCATTGTTTCCTTATAGTCTTTCGCAAAAATTAACCGCATATAATCGCGTAAGATCTCGTTTTGTTCGCTATAACCAACGGGATAATTTGTTTCTTGTAAACCGGCCAAGACATATTTAATCACCGGTTTTAATGTCTTATTTAAATTTTCGCTCGTATTTATGATGGTACCCATACCGACCTGTTCATTTATGACTTCTATTTCTATTTCATATTTTTCAGGAGCCGTAAACACTTCTGAATCGTGAATATTATATTCGGAGACGTAATACCGGCCTTGTTTTTTGGATTCCTTCACAATACTCATATCAATCGTAAATGGTAATTTTTTATCATGAAAGCGTAATTTGTAACGATTTATGTAGCGGAAAGTTTTTCTTTGCTCTTTCCAATTCGTCAGCATTGTCCGGACCAATGAAAATGTTTTTTCTAATTTACTTTCTTTATTTAAGGATATGCGAAAATTAAAATCATTCATATCCACACTATTTCGTAAATTACTGCCATCATTAAATTGCTCTTTTTTTATAAAGGTGACACCCGAATCCATCTGATTAATATCATTGGTTTGGCAATATTTGCGTATGTTTTGCATACCAGAAATTTCTGTGCGAATTTTAGATAAGCGTGTTTGCCCAGTTTTGATATCCTTATATTCGTTCTGAATGCGGAGTAAAGATACATTTTCCTCTATTATGAAACCGGTTGATAATAATTTTTTTACGACATTATCATAATTGATTCTTGTAATTGGTTTACCATCTCTCATTGTCCCGAATTTTACTTCTAATTCTAATGCTTCTTCCGGTGATCCTTTCGTTACATTTTTTAAATAGAGATTCAATAGTTCTATCATATTATTCTCATTGTGTGTTTTTTTGGGAGCACGCGAATCATTCCCAACATTAGATGTGTTTTTTTGTGTTATATTAGCAAGAGCTGGAGCTGGTGCTGGTGCTCTTGCTGATGCTGGTGCTGATGCTGGTGCTCTTGCTGGTGCTTCTTCATTTCCGTATGGATTATCATATTCTGTGGGAGGCGACTGCCCTTTATATGGTGCACGCGACTTCTCTTCGTATGGCAAAGGCATATCTGGCGAAGGCAATTGACCCTCATCTTGTGATTGCGACAATCCTTCATATGGCGAAGGGGATGAGCCTTTCTTTGGCGAAGGTAATCGGTTCTCATATGGATTTATATTTTGGGGAGGCGTGTCTGGCGAATATGGAGCATTCCAATATTTTATCGGCTTTTCTTCTTTTGCTTGGTTCGGTTTTTTCGTAGTCTTTGACATGGTTGTATATAAATATTACTGATAATATTTATATCTTCTTCATTCAATTTTATATAAACCCTTCTAGATATTACAAATATTGCGATATATTATAAATGTTGAAGTATTTCTTCATACACCTGTTTTTTTGTTTTTAATTTCGTTTTCTCAATGACCGTAGTATGTATATCTATTTGTAGTCGCTCGCAAATAAGGTGTAATTCCTTTATAGTGTATGCTGAAGGAGCATTTAAGGGTTTCTGAATATTTTCAATAAACCAATATTCCTCTTGTATTTTTTTAATATCTATTTCCTCGCTGTCATAGAGGACGGAATCTTCTTTTTTACTATTCTGTATTATTATATGTTTATTTGTTGTATCGGTCGGATTGATGATACAAAATTTACGTCCGAAAATGTAGGTAATGGATATATCATAAAGCACACAAAGCGCGGTTAAACCTTTTACTGTTATGGTTTGTTTGTTTACCAACTCATCTTCTAGTTCAGTACGTTTTAATTTAAGTTCCTTTAATTTATCTTTAATTGTTTTTAACTGTTCAACCGTTTCTATTTTCATTTTTTTTTCAATTGTAAAAGCGTTTATACGACTTAATTCATATTCTTCATAGCCTTTTAATATAATAAAAAAAGACCAAAATAATTTATCTTTATTAAAAGGGGTGAACAATCCACTATTGGTTTTTTTAATATTTACAACCGGTATTGGGGAAAGAGAAGGAGGACATACATCAGGTTTTAATTTATTATCCACAACAACGACCCGTTTACTAATAGCATTTATTGGACGATAACTATATCCATTATCAAAATTTTCTTTATTAAAAGTAAATTGTGTAAGCATAATAAGATATATTTTATTATGCTTTAATCTTTATTATGATTTTATTTATACTATGATTTTATTTATACTATGATTTTATTTATACTATGATTTTTATTTATACTATGATTTTATATATATATATATATACTATGAATTAAAAAAATGCTGTTCAATTTGCTCTTTTTCAATCTCTCCTTTTTTTAGTTGTATTTGCTGTTCTTCTACATAATTTGTATATTTTTCTAATTCACTAATAACTTCTGCAGTATGAAGTTGTTCTGTTAAATTAATAAAAGTGCCGTTATTATTTTCATTTATTTTTACGGATGGAAATTTACGTAAAATGCGTAAAACTTCTATCTGATGATGTTTGGACATATTTTCTATACGTTCCTTTAACAAACTAATTGACATTATTATACTTTAAAAAGTATTATATTTAAGTTAGATACTTAAATTATTATTTTTTTTTAAATATAACATACGTTTATTTGTTTTTTTTTCTTTTATTGGCGCTGATGCTTTTACTGCTGACGCTTGTGCTAGTGCTGACGCTTGTGCTGGTGCTGGCGCTTGTGCTGGCGCTGACGCTGGTGCTAGTGCTGACGCTTGCGCTGGTGCTGGTTGTATTTCTTCTTCTTCTTCTTCTATCATTACAGGCTCTACTACGTTTATGATATCTTCCTCTATGTCTGGTTCATCCTCGGACATTGTATTTAATTCAATTAAAGGTTTTTTTATTGTTTTTTCTGTATATTGTTCCTTATTAGAGGACTCTAATAATTCGGCAATAATACAAATGTATTTATCATTTAATTCAAACCTTTGTCCAATGACACGGATCTTTATTTCATCATTTTCCTTTACTTGCGAAAATAAAGGCGATGTATAATTATGATCTCTTGCAATAAATATAACTAAAGGACTTGGGGTTTCTTTTAATTCGGCCCGAATACCGGCTTTATTAATATGCTTGGCGATACATTTTATATGCATACCTTCTACCGGCGAACAGACCAAACACTGAAATACCACATCAAAAATCACAATTTCTCCTTTTACGAGACCAGACGAAAACGTGATTATTTCAACTGTATTCGGTTTAATGTAACCCTCTACATTACATTTCCCTTCTATTTGAAAAGCAATTTTTCTTTCCAAGGTTTCTTTTATATTATTTCCAATATTATTTATATTCAAGGTCACTTGTTTTGTAATTAATACTTGGTTATAAATTATTTGATGAGACGACGACGCCGAATGAATTTGCTGATTTGTTTTTTTTTGTCTTTTATATGTTTGCGTAGGGTTTGCTGTGAGCAGAGACATCTTAATATTAATTAATGATATTATTTCTAAATTGTTATTCAATTTTATATATATATATTTTTTATATATGTATATATATTTTTTATATATGTATATTTTTTATATATGTATATTATAATGGATTTATATACTCAAATATTCTGGCTGTGTTTTTTTCTTTTTCTTTATTTATCTGGCTATTTACTATGCTGTATAAAAAAAAGTAATATGTTCTATCTGCAGATCGCATCTGGGATTGGTATGTTTATTACGAGTAAAATTGGGCGTAATTTTTTAGGTTTAGCGTGAATTGTATTTTATTTTTTGGTTTTCTTTATTTTTTCGGGAAAATTTTCTATATTTACTAGAACGGATTCTGCCGGAGATAATATCCAGCGTTTACCTCTTTTTTTATCATAATCAAAGGAACGTCCATACAATTCTTGTATAATACAAATTTGTTTTTGTACCATATTCTCTTTCTGTTGTATGGGGTTTTGTTGGCCCTTTTTTAATTTATTCTGTTTTTGCACATGCATAAATAAGTTTAATTTTTCTTTATCCGTAGCTTTATCTATAATATCATTTAAAAATTTAAACAAGGTTTCTATGCCGGGCCGGTGCGAACATCTTAAACCAGTATCATTTGAATTTGTACTATTTTTGGTTTTATATATCATATAATCTTCATTTTCATAATTAGTTATAAAACCTATATCTTTATTCAGTGTTGTTTTTATTTCTTCTTTTAATTTTTCTTTCGCGTCATTTAATTCGGTTTCATCTGTATGGTGCGCTTCATGCCATTTTTCATTCTTCTTTTTTACAATGATTTTTAGTTTTAAACTATATTTTTTTTTCGCATTTTTATCATTTTTTTCATTTTCAACCCATAATATACCTTTTATATTGTGCCCCCTTATTATTTTCGACTTAATATAATCCTTAATGTATTTATAGACATATTCGTCTGTGTTTACTTTTTCATCTGCTACGTTAAATTTCTCAGGATTTTCATCTATGTCATTTAAAATAAAGATAATATCATTTAATTTTAATTCTTCCATAATGTGTTGTATAATAAAATAACGAAACTTCTTAAAATTAAATATATTTTTTCCAGTCTTAACTAAGTCATCTACGGTTGTCGTTACTTTTTTCATATAACTTTTAACCGTCTCATTTTTATCTGCTACGACCTTTGCGCCTGGTGTTAGTGCATTTGCGCCTGGTGGTAGTGCCTTTGCTTCTAGTAGTGCCTTTGCTTCTAGTAGTGCCTTTGCTTCTAGTAGTGCTTTTGCTTCTTTTATCATTATGATATCAAAACTAGATTTACATGACATATACCAATCTTTATCTTTATTTATTTCAGTTTGTTCATTAATCGCCAACCGATAATTATTTAAAATTTCTTTATAAATATTTGACATGTTAGCCTCTACTTTTTTTTCTTTTTCTTCCTTCTTTAATTTTATTTCTACGGTATTATGTTTTACATCTATTGGCACACTACGTTCAAATATACTAATCTGATTATTGTTCATTTCAATCGGCTGAAATAAATATAAATCGCCTGTATTTATTAAATTTCCTAACCGTCCATATTTATCGGTAATGTATTCATTTTTATCTTCAATTAAATGCTGTAAAGCTGCATATATTTGTACGTCGGGATATTTTTTTACAATATTAATTAAAGTGAAAATATCCTTTTTTCTATAAAAAAATTTGCCATCTTTTCTATTATCAAAGAGTTGTTTTATTTTTGTAATAACCTTATCTGTATTTGTATTGATAAAATCTTCATTATATGTATCTAATTTAGGTTTAAACTTTGTTGGATCCTTGTCATCGGTTGTTATATCTTTATCTGGTCTGCATACATATGAACACGACTCCATATAATCACATATTGCGGTTTTCGGTTTGTCACCTAAAATATAATTTTCTAATATGTTGTTTTGTTTTGTTTCTACATTTATACTTGCTAATTTTAATGTAACTGGATTAAAGGTGGGTGTTTCATTTTCATAGGTCGTAAAATTCTGTTGACTTTTATTTAAAATACAGTCTATTGAAATCTCTTTTAATACTCTACTGACTTTACCTATTTTAATAGCTTTTTCTTCAGCTAAACGGTATAAATACAGATCAACTGTTTCAACCTTCGGCGCATCCTGTATGGATGCATATAAATATATTTCTACATTTCTTTTGGCAAATTCTAAATCTTTATGACTACACGTGCGTACAGCCCGACCAATAATTTGTTCTATTCTGCTCATATTATACCAAGGTTCTAATATGTGCACTTGTCTAATAAATTTTAAATCCAAACCTTCGGCTCCTGTTTGAGAGATTAAAATTACTTTTACTTTTTTTCCCTCTTTATTATCATCATCTGTTGCCATTTTTATATCATTTTCTGGATGGGGCGAAAAACTTTTGTCACCCGTAATCATAACATATTTCTTCCCATTCCGTTTTGTCTTTGGTGGCGTAGCAAAAAGATTTTTATTATCCCCCCCACGCGAAAAGCCTAATTCTTCTAATGCTAATGCCAACGGCACTAATCCGGCATCAATATATTGAGAATAAACCAGAATAACACCCTCGGAATTTAGTATATTATCGCATATTTTTTTAATTTTGGCACTATATTTCCCAATCTCATTTTGCGAAAAAATATCAGGATAATTTGTTTTTTTATATGAAAAATTTCCACGAACAGGTTCAAGCGTATAGTTCATTAACCGTTTAAGACCTTCACCTCCGACTAATTCCAATGAATTGAAATCTGGATTTTCCTCTTCCAATCTCTCATCCGGGTAAATAATATTTAACCCTTCAATTGGTTGTTGTAGAACGGTATAACCAAATGATTCAGCTTCTTCTGAGGTTTTAGCCGTTTCGTCTTCTTTATTAGTTTCTAATGAATCTAATTGGGTTTTATTTACTCGGCTCATAATATACTCATAACCTCTTTTTTGATATGTTCCAATTCCCGTTAAATAAAGCGATATGATGTTTTCTTTTTTTTTTAATTCCGTGATACCATTTAATTGTTTTTCAGGATATGCATAACGAGAAAATGTGTTTTCTGGTGAAAATTCTGATGGCCATAAACGTACAGGAAAAGTATAAGGATTTTCTCCGCGTACAAAAGAAATATAACCAGTAGCTTTCCGTTCTAATAAAGTCCGTCCGATTTCTTCGCCGGTAGCCGATTTTTTAAAAGTGCCATCTTTATTAAAAACTTCACTTACGGATATAGTGGAACGCCTGTCATTTTTGTTCATTAAATTAATCAGCCATATAATTTCCTTATAACTGTTAAACATTGGTGTAGCAGACAATAACAATAAGCGTATAGACGATACAATTTCAATTAAGTTTATTAAAGACGTGGCTACTTTATTCGTGTTTTCGTCACTATTACGAATATTATGAACTTCATCAATAATAATTAACCGGTTTTTAAATATCTTGTTTAATCGTTTTGTTTTTTCTTCATTCTTTTTTCTCGGATCAGTTATAGTCACATCTTCTATGGAACCTTCTTTATTAATATAATTCGCAAATTCTATATAACCGAAAAAATAATAATACGTGCTAATTAATTTATTGATTTGTTTTATGACGTTATCTTCTGATAAGCCCTTCATATTCATTGGGTTAATTTCTTTTAAAAACCGGTTACCCGTACACGAACGAATATTCCACATTCCATTGATTAATTTCAGTTTACTTTCATCGAATAATTGATTTTTAAAATTTATTAATACGTTAGGTGAAGCAACGATAAAAATCTGACTAGTAATACCCATTTGAATAATATAATCTCTCATCTCTTCCGCTACACTTATAGCCGAACAAGTCTTTCCACTACCTAAACCATGATATAATAACAAACTGTTATATGGCGTTTGGAAGGAGAGAAAATTTCTTATAAATATTTGGTGTGGGGCCAATTCAAATTCAGAATTACAAAGTTTATCTGCGTGTTCTTTAAATGCCTCGTGTTCTTTATATTTTTCAACCTCTCCGTCATACTGATTATCGTGAAATTCTTTCCGTTCGGCTATTTTTATATTAAACAAAGGATCATCTATATCTGGATATAAAAAATTATATTCTTCGCTTAATTGTTCACGCTCTTTTATTTCTTGTGCTGATAATACAGGCACAGGCACCGCAGGCACAGGCACAGGCACAGCAGGCACAGCAGGCACAGGCACAGCAGGCACAGGCACAGGCACAGCAGGCACAGGCACAGTTTTATTCGTTTTTTTTCTTGTTGTACGGGCTTTTTTTGCAGGCGCAAGTGCAGGCGCAAGTGCAGGCGCAAGTGTAGGCACAGGCGCAGGCACAACAGTCATAGGCGCAGGCGCAGGCACATCCGTCCACGTCATAGGCTGAGACTCTTCTCTAGTGGGTAAAGTCATATCTTTTTTTTTAATTTTTTTCGGAACACACTCTCCTGTTTTTTTATCTCTCTCTTGTCCGACCGGACACCGTTTTCTTGTTGTCTTTGTTTTTGGGATAGTTTCCATTATTAATATATATGTATAATAATATTTTACATATATAACATTTTACATTACATTATACAATTTAAATGTACTGATTATTTTTTCCACACGTGTTAATGTTTCTTTTTTTTCTAAATTATATGGTCTGATTATTTTCATAGCATCATCGTATGTTTTCCATTCCATTTTACTCACCTCTGTATATTGAAATGAAGGATTTGAATTCTCGTGTAAACCTTCCATAAAAGCAATGAAATATTTATGTTTATATGACTTGTAATTTGACCCCGTAAATATTTCTTCAATTGGTACTATATTTTGAATTATATCAATAAAATCACGCGCATAACCAGTTTCTTCTTCAAATTCCCGTAAAGCACATAACAAATCTTTCTCATGATTATTATGACGTCCTTTGGGAAAGCCCCATTCGGTTTCTGTCCAGTCGGTAGTGGATTCTTTAATAAGTGTATCTAATGAATATTCATTATTATTAATAAGTATTCCATTTTTTAACATTTCAAATTTATCTCGCGATATTTTTTCCTCCCCTCTATATTGTGTATTTATATCGTCGCCCCATAATTGTATCCATAAAGTATCGAAATCATTTAACAAAAGTCGCTGTTTTTCTTCATTTGTCATTTCGGATACAATATTCATTAAATATATTTTGCTGTAAATATTATATTTGCCCCGCATAAATTCAACATATCCAATACTATCTTTTCTTCTAATCATTAAATATTCGCGTAATCCTTTATCATTATTCCGAAACACTATTACACCTACACTCGTTATTGGTTGTTTACAATGATAAAAGATATGTCCTTTATCTCCACAATTATTACAATAATTATTTGTATTCATCATTATAGGTTTATTATCAAAATCTTTTTATATCATTTATTAATAATGGCCTTAGATCCAAGTGTATGGGGCCCTTTTTATTGGTTTGTATTACATACGATCGCTTTAACTTATCCATCCAATCCAAATGAAACTATTAAGAAAAAATATTATGACTTCCTTCACAATGTTCCTTTATTTTTACCGATAGAAACAATGGGTAATCATTTTAGCGTCTTATTAGACAAATACCCTGTTACGCCTTATTTAGATTCACAACCTTCATTTGTAAAATGGACACATTTTATACATAATAAAATAAATGTAATGTTAGAAAAACCGGAATTAACGATGGAAGATGCTATGGTAAAATATTATGAACATTACAAACCAAAGGCAATTAAAGAAAAGGAACAACGCAAACGCCGTGAAAAATATGTATTTTTAGGTTTTGTTATTATAATTATAACGCTAACTTTTTTTTTATATAAAAAATAATAATATTATATATAATGAAACATAGCGGTTTAATGACACACCGCCATCATAAAAAAATCTATAAAAAAAATAAATATACGAAAAAATATAAAAAATCCATCGGGGGGAAAGCGATTGGAGCTGGTAGTTATGGTTGTGTTTTTGATCCTCCTTTATTATGTGATAATACGGATATGTTTCCATATAATCCCGCACAAATTTCAAAACTTATGTATAAAAATGAAGCGATAGAGGAAATGGAATTAATGACATATGTTCAAGGTATTGTGCAAACTATACCTAATAATGATAAATATTTTTTACTTAAGGATGTTAATATGTGTAATCCAGCAGAATTATCTGATACAGATTTAGAAGATTATGATAAAGAATGTACGTTGTTTACAAAATCACATAATGGGAATAATATTCTAAGCTCAGACGTAAATATGAACTTGGATAAATTATTACTTATTAATATGCCAAATGGAGGTATGAGTTTATCCTCTGTTTTTGAAACAATATTAAGTGAACCGATTGAGAAAACACGAAATGAGTTATTTATCTTCATAAATAATAAACTTATAGAGTTATTAAAAAATGGGATTATACCTTTAAATCAAAAAGGGTTTCTTCATTCGGATATAAAAGATGATAATATTTTAGTTGGAATAGATAATAATGTTCGTTTAATTGATTGGAGTTTGTCTTCATTAAGTGATGGTAAAGGTATTCCTTACGCTTTAACAAATAGATCGGTCCATTTTAATATGCCCGTATCTATTTTACTCTTTAATACTTTTGTAAAGGATTTTGTGAAAAAATCATATGAAAAAATAAAAGCATCCGTTCATTTTTCGAATAATAAAACCGGGCAAAAAGAATTAATCAAGATTGTAACATTAAATCTAATAAATAATGCAATGAAACCACCCAGGGATAGTGGCCATTTTAAAATTATAGTAGATAGAATTTTACACAGTATATATAAAATATTTATAACAGAAAATAGCGAACATAATTTATTGGATTATCGTATATTAACAAATGATATTGTAATTGAATATATTCAAGCTATTTTATTAAAATATGTAGATGAAAACGGTGAGTTTGATGATGTACGTTATTATTATGAAGTTTTTATTAAAAACGCAGATATATGGGGCTTTATTTTATCTTATTCTTTATTAATTGAGAAAGGAAGGTATGATGTGTTACCATATGATTTAATTAATGGTTTATGTAGAATATTTTTAAAATACTGTTTTAGTACAGAATATGCCGATAAACCCATTAATATTAATATGCTAGTAGAAGATTTATCATCACTAAATAGAATAGTCAAACCCCAATCCAAAACAAAAAACAGAACAAAAAACCCAAAACCCTATAATATTAATTAAAAAAATATATGATATATATAAAAATGAAAATAGAATTACTTATTATTGGTATAACCTTATTTTTTATTGTAAATACATATACCGATGGTAAATTTATAAAAATTGTGAAATCATGGAAAAAATATTATCAAATGGCAGGAATCGGGTTCATAGGTCTATCGGCATATATTTTTATGCGAAAATATCCGTCCCATTCACAAAATTTAATTTGTCACGCAAATGGACTTATAAAATATTTACCAATAGATAAAGAGGCGAGTGATTTTTTAACACCATTTTTAAATGGTTCAAAAAATAGTATGATGTTGTCACCGCAAGAAAAACGTATTATAAATTCTGGTAATGTACCACCACATGGCGGTATGATGATGAATGGTGGCGGCGGCTATGGCAATGGCAATGGTGGCGGCAATGGCAATGGCAATGGTGATATGATGACCAATAAAAAAAATGTCAAACGTTCTGTGAGCGAAACCAAAAAAAAATATGTTGCAGCCCAACAAGGCTGGAATTGTGGTGGTTGTAAAAAACAACTGCCAGCGTGGTTTGAAGTTGATCACAAAATTCGGCTGGATAATGGCGGTTCCAATGGTATAGATAATTTAGTAGCTTTATGTCGCGATTGTCATGGAAAAAAAACTGCTTTTGAAAATTTATAAGATTTGTATGTTCATATAATAACTTTCTAATCTTATAATAAGATGAGTAAAATCCCAACTATGCCTGATAGTGAAAATAAATTTTATAATGTAAATTTAAAAGATAAAATAAATTCAGCGGTTAAAGGCGTAAAGGATTTTAAATTGGATTTAGACGAGAATGTAAACGATATAAAAGCTAAGGTAGATACATTTTCACGAAAAGAAATTAATTTTAATTTCTTTGACAGGATTTCACAAACCATATATACAAATCCATATCATGTGGCCAAAATAGAATTTTTACAATATATTGTTTTTATCATTCTCATTTATGTGTACAACCCATTTAATATAAAAACAAATTATCCGGTTTTTACAAAATTATTAGTAATAATGGTAGCATTTATTTATGTTATGTTATTTATTTTTATCAAGGATAAAATAGACAAGGGGGAAGACGTAGATTTAATAAAGACGACCGAAGCTAACATACTGTCAAAGTTTCTTTATACAATTGCTTTTTTTGTATTAATGATGTATGTGATAAAGGGGGGAATATGGATATTAAGAAATACCTCAATTATCACTTCATTACGTAATATGTTTGCTTTTTTAAGTGTCATTGGGGTATTAGGTATTGTTTATTTATTTGCAAAAAAAAAAATAGACAAGGCAAAGAATACAAGCGGTAGAAAACTATCATCTTTGATAATAAAATTTATTATGTATTTACCGTGTTTGTTGGTGGATATAGTTGAATATGCCAAATATGAAATGAATTTAACTACAAAACCGGTTTTAATTTTACTAGGAATTGAAGCCGTGTTTATTAGTTTATGGACACTTGTGCCTTATGTATTTGATAAAGTTTCCATTATAGGGGGCTTAAAATTATTAAATAAACCAGTGTATTTAACAAAAGAATATTCTATTGGAAATTTTGATAACTTACATAAAAAACGAAATGATAATGTAGATAAAGATTTAACTACCATTGATCAGATGTATAGTGATAAAAAAAATACTGAAATAAAAAATGCATTAAAAGACCCTGCGAATGAATATACGGATCCAAATATGCCAGCCAATCCAATTTTGGCGAATATTTATAATAAAATAAAGGAGGTTCCTTGGATAAAAATGAATTTTAAAATACATCCACAATATACCGATACAGACCAAAAGCGGTTTAGATACAAATATGCCTTATCGGGTTGGTTTTATATTAATCCACAACCCCCCAACACACGGAGCGCGTATTCAAAATATACAAATATCATTAAATATGGTGATAAAGTTAAGGTAGAATTTAATGGAAAATTAAGTAGCTTAAGGATATCTGGGGCAATCGCATCAACAAAAAACGATGCGAATGTAAAAAATGAAAATGTCGTCATTTATGAAACGACAAATATAATTTACCAAAAATGGAATAATATAGTCGTTAATTATGATGATGGGTTTATTGATGTATTTTTAAATGGAGATTTAGTCGGTTCTATTTCGGGTGTTGCACCTTATATGACTTTTGATAATGTTATTGTAGGCGAGCAAAAAGGCATACAAGGAGCAATATGTAATGTTATTTATTATGATAAACCCTTATTAAAAAGTGATATTAATTTAAATTACAAAACTTTACGTGAAAAAAAAGTGCCATACATATGGAGTTTAACCGATGATAATGAAATAAACATTGAAAAAAATACGAATCCAAATAATAGTTTTTTAAAAGATGTTAAATTTTTATTTGGAGTAAATTAGATATAGTCTTGTCTTTATTTAGTATTAATTTTTTTATTTATTAGAACTAATTTATATTATAAAATATAGTTAATTTCTATTCTATAATATATAATAAATATGGGCGTATTAAATATTGTTATTTTTGTATTTATAGTGTTAGTTATAATTTATGCCTTGGTAAATGTATTTTCGAAGACAAGTAAATTAACTAGTATGGCCACTGCCAAAGTAGAGCAAAATATTAAAGCAAGTGATTTAAAAAATTCTAAAAATTCTAGTAATTATACTTATTCAATGTGGTTGTATATTGATGATTGGAATTACCGGTTTGGTGATCCCAAAATTGTGCTTAACCGCGGGAATAATCCGAGAGTTGTTTTAGGTGATAAACCCAATACTTTACAGGTTAAGGTTAAATATTTAGCTTCAGGTAGCGCAGATGGCGGTGTGGTTCCTTTTTCAGCAGATATATCAAATCACGCGGCAAATCTGAAAAATAAAGAATCGTGTGAAGCTTGTAATAAAGGTTTTACGTGTGCTTGTTCGGGGTGTGATAAATTATTATATCAAAAAACCGAAGCCACCACAGGTGCTTATGATGTACAATCGGCTACGACCTTACAAGCGTTGGCTAATGCCAACGATACGGCTAATACCGCAATGAATAGTTCCGAAACAAACGTTCATACTTGCGAAATTGACAACATCCCCATTCAAAAATGGGTTAACATTATTGCCAGCTTATATAATCGCACCTTGGATGTTTATTTGGATGGAAAATTGGTACGTACTTGTGTGTTGCCGGGTGTGCCTGCTACAAATAATAACGCAAATGTATTGGTTACACCTGAAGGAGGGTTTAGTGGATGGACCTCTACATTTAAATATTGGTCAGATGCTTCCAATCCGCAAGAAGCTTATAACATTTATAAAGACGGTTTCGGCGGAAGCATTTTAGCGAATGCTATTAATAAATACAAGTTACGGTTATCTATGATGAAAGGACAAACCGAAGTTGGTGGTTTTGAAATTTAAATAAGGAATGATTTCATATAGGTTGATTTCATATAGGTTGATTTCATATAATAACATATATTATATTTTATATAATATATATAAGAATGGGTCTTGCCGAATTAAGAGTTCAATTACAACAATATGCTTCAAATAGATATGTTCAAGGAAGTAAAGAATTTATTCAATCAAACAGTATAGTTGCCAAATTTGCGTTTTTAATTCTGATGTTAATTGTTTTTATGTTATTATTAAGTTTAGGTTCAGCCATTTTATCTCTCTTTTTTAAACAATCTCATAACCCGATTTTAATTGATGGTATGATTAATTCAAAACAAATGATGATTATTCCGCAAAATCCCAGTAAAAAAGGAGCTATTCCAATTTATCGTTCTGATAATGAACGTGAAGGTTTAGAATTTACTTGGTCTGTATGGATGTTTGTAAATGATTTTACCGATAACCAAAACAAATTTAAACATGTTTTTCATAAAGGCGAAGGAAATCCCGGCACCAATGGTATTTATGGGCCGAACAATGGGCCTGGCTTGTATATTACACCATTGCTGGTAGACAATGCAAAGGGAAATTTAGCTGGATTAAGAATTGTAATGAACGTACACGGCGCAGATATATCGCAAACTTATATAGAAAATGTGGATATTGCTAATTTACCATTACATAAATGGGTAAATGTGATTATTCGTGTTTCTAAACAAGGACAATTAGATGTGTATATTAACGGGACGCTTGTTAAACGCCATATGTTAAGCGGTGTGCCGAGACAAAATTATGGCGATGTATATGTTTCAATGAACGGCGGATTTGATGGAAATACGGCTGATTTGCGTTATTTTGAATATGCGCTCGGAACAAACAAAATTCAAAATATTGTAAATAAAGGAGCTAATAAAAAATTAGTCATTGGAACCATGGACGTGAAAAACGATACAAACAAATATTTATCTACGCGATGGTATTTAAGCAACGCAACAGACATCTAACAAAACTTGTAACTATTATATATATAGTGTTGCGTTACTAGAAGCAGTGGCCGAAATATATAAACATTAACAAGACGTAAACAATATAATAAAAAATATATTATATATCATATCATAAATAATATCATATATAGAGTGAGCGAGGTCCCCCACCATAAGAGGGGGCGAGGGAGAGAATCCCACACCATAAGAGGGGGCGAGGGGGAGAATCCCCCTGTTTATTCCCGCAAGTTTGGATTAATACAAACGGCGTGTGTCGGAAAAATATCACCCGACATACAGACATCGCCTTCTTCTACTTTGATACAACTGCGAAATCCACGGTCTTCGCCAATATAACAATATCCCGCTTTTGATTTTGGTTTATTCATTTGTAAGCTACTGGTAGCATCATCGGGTTTGGGGATAACCGGCGGGTTTATAAATTCTCTCTTTAATAAATTTCTGGCTTGTTCCTCATCTTCATTATAATCCGCCGCCTCCTCCTCATCGGTGTCTTCATCATCAATCTTATTAATGACCTTTTTATTCTTTAAAACATGTTCTAATTTATTCACCGCGGCTTTTTGTTTATCTTTATCATTTGCAATCACACCTATATATTTTAAAACTGGATCATATAAATTTTTAATACTTTCATCTACAGGTTTTTCTAAATATAAATATAAAGTTAATCCAAGAAACCCCAGTATAAAAAAAACAACAACATATTTTAAAAATGAACTTTGGTTATTGACGGTAGGTTCTGATTCTAATACAGACGAAGCTATTACAGGAACTGATAATAATTTTGAGTTGGTACTAAATGGCGTGTTTGCTGAACTCATTGTGTCTGTTCCATACGATGACATTTATTTGTATATAATTTGTATATATATAAATTTATTTTCCAAACATATTCCAATTGCGACGTATTTGATAAGCACGTGGTATTTTAATTTTACTCGTTTTGCGAACATCAATTATATCATATAATTGCTCTTTCGGGTTCATACTACATTCAAAATTCGTAATATTTATATATTCATTCTTAAATTGCCATTTTATATTTTTTAAACTATGAATGTCATCGTGTGTTGCTTGTTTGTAAATAAAACTATCCCGTTTGGAAATCAGGCGTTTATTATCGGCAGAATTTCTAATAACTCGTTTATCGTGTGTATCATAAAAACAGCTACGATCTACGAGTAGTCCTACACTTAAACAACGGTCATAAATAGCATTATCTTCTAAGCCCCATCCCCAGAAATTCGGAAAGCCTTTGGTTTTTTCAAAATCCGCTCCTTTAATCGCAAAAATACCACCTAAAGCAAACATGAACCCATAATAATGTTTTACTATTCCGGTGGTGGTGGTATAATCAATTAAGCCTTTTTCACAAGGATATGTATCTACATCGTGAAAAATAAAGGTAATCTCTTTATAGGCGGTCGGGTATTTTTTTTTTATGGCTAAAAAGCCGATATTTTTCATTGCCCCGCGATTAAAGGGACGATTGTCATACTGATGCGCAAAATAAATCTCATAGGGTTCAGTAAAATTTTCTAATATAGTTTTCATTTTTTGTAAAAAAATGTCTTTATCTGCTTTTCTATCACGGTAGGGCACGATAAAAACACGTGTCGGTATAGACATTTTAATATATTATATATATTATTTTATATATATTAAAAATAATCCAAACTAGAATACTATATAAGAATGAAAGAACATTTTACTTTACGCTATACATCTAGTGAAGATAATGATACCGTTATGGAGTTGGACATGAATTTTGATAACCCCACCGACGAGATCTTGGTAAAAAGGCTTAACGATTGGTTAAAAGTGATTGGCAAGGATAAGGTCAGCGTGAGCATGAGCGCCAATGTGAGCGCCAATGTGAGCGCCGGCGTGAGCGCCAATGCCAATGCCAATGAATTCATATACAGTCATCTGAATGATATAATTGAACATTAATTATTCACGAGGCGGAGAGATCATAACCGAATTCATTTTATCCAAACGTTCAATGGTTTTATCTAAATTTGAGCGTTCTACTACTCCATTAAACAAATAATCGGTTTTCAGGCTGACTTCGTTCTTTTTTACATCTTTATAAACCACGCCGATTTTTTTAATAATGGCATCTAATTCAGGTTTATTTGTAATAATATCAATATTAAAATCCACTGGTTCGGTTAATAAAGAGATGGCAAAATAGATGAGAAATTTCCGCCGTTTTTTTACGCCACTACTATATTTGATACTGAACATTTCTAATAAAGCGTTAAGAATTTTTGGTATTAACTGATGTTTTTTATGGTTGCCCTCGTGAAAAATAATATCCCATATTAACCAAATAATATCATTTTTAAACTTGTCTTGAATTGGGGCGAATTGCCGTGTCTCGGCCAGACACAATTCTTTTTTCTGTTTACACAAGGTCTCATATTCCAAAATCCATTCTAACCAATAACATGCATTCACGCTATTTTTTGATTCTTGTGAGAGATGATACGCAAATTCGTTCATCGCAATGAATAATTCTTTCGGATCATCCGGTTTAAAAATATCTTCTACATACCCAATTTTTGGTGCTTTTAGTCGCGAAGCCATATGTGTCATATTAAATTCATCTACTTTTTGAATTTTTATCGCTTCCAAACTGTGTTTTTTGCGCGAATGACAGAGAATACTAATAATCTCTGCAAACAATTGTCTTATTTTTGGATTATTTCGCATTGCCAATTCATTGCCGATATAACCACCACTGACAATATCCTTAAAATTTTTAAACCGCATAGAGATGTAAATTGGTAATTTAGGGTTGCCTAAATGAATGTATCGACTAATAAACATTAGAATGCTTTCCCACAAATCACTATAATGTCCAGAAGAGACTAATTCGGCAGCCCAATAACAAGCCGCTTCAACCTTAGTCGTAACTAGACATTTCATTAATTCTACCTTTACCTTGGATTTTTGAAATTTAGAAAAAGTGATGCCTTTAAATTCGGCGCTACTTCTTTTATCATTTATATCAGTATCATTCATATTAACTTTTATATATATAATACATATATACAAATGCCTTTTACAAACCTAAAACGGTATTTCCATAAATTTTCAAGGACAACTTTAATACATAAGCTTTTATATTTATTGGCTGCTATCATTAGTATCTCTATGATGATTAATTATGGACGTCAACAAGTTGAAGGGTTTGAAGAGAAAAAAACAAACGAATTTGATATGCGAACAAATGTGTCTGATATTTATGATGATTTTTATGCTGAAATTTATGATGATTTGTTGTTTAATAAGCACAAAAATGATTTTGAGATTGGCGAATTAATTAAAACGAGTAGTCTTTCTAACGAAAGTGTCATTTTAGATATCGGGTCGGGCACAGGTCATCACGTGAGTAGTATTAAAGCGCACGGGTTTGAAAATGTGAAAGGGATTGATATTTCGCCGAGTATGGTGAAAAAGGCCCAAGAAAATTATCCTGACTTGAATTTTCAAGTGGCCGATGGATTGAATTCAGTAGCATTTCCCGACAATACATTTACACACATTACCTGCTTCTATTTTACGGTCTATTATATGCAAGACAAACAAACCTTTTTTGCAAATTGTATGCGGTGGTTGCGTCCGGGTGGCTTTTTGGCACTACATTTGGTGAACCGTGACAAATTTGACCCGATTCTGCCCGCGGGCAATCCCTTTACGTTGGTGTCGCCACAAAAATATGCCAAAAAACGTATTACGTCCACCACGGTGAAATTTGACCAGTTTGAATATAAATCTAATTTTGATATAAAAGATATGGTACAAAATGGAAATGACCCGAATGCTTTAATGTTGGAAACGTTTAAAAACAATAAATCGGGCAATGTCCGCAAAAATGAACATAAATTTTTTATGCAGACCCAGGCAGAAATCTTGGATATGGCGAAGAGCGTCGGTTTTATTATTGAAACAAAGATTGATTTATTACCGTGTCAATATGAGAGCCAATACATTTATGTTTTACAAAAGCCGACTTAAAACTTCATGGTATATAGTTCATATCTTATATAAATATTCTTGCTTAAATACAGTTTAGGAAATGAAGATTGATTCGCAAATGATTTTATACAGCCTGACGTGTCTTTTGTTATTGTATTTCATTCCATTAGCCTATATCCGCTTAAAAATGCCATTTTGGCATACGCAGCCGGTTTTTCATATCTACAATTTAAAATACTGGTTTAACCCCCCTGGGCAAATTATTAAAAACAATTATGTGAATCATAAATATTTAAATTTAATTAACAACGAATTAATTAGTTTAGAGCCTCTTACTGCTAATGCTTGTGCTCTTGCTAATGCTTGTGCTCCTGCTAATGCTTGTGCTCCTGCTAATGCTTGTGCTCCTGCTAATGCTTGTGCTCCTGCTAATGCTTGTGCTCCTGTTGCGGTAGACAAGACCAAACTTGTGCAAATCTGTCATTTCATTAAAGATTATTATGTGATTCATCCAGCGGCAAGTTATAAACCATCCGTGGAAGATATATTAACCTATTTACAAAGCAATAATCACCCGTCCTATTTAAATGTCTACCAAGAACCACGTCTCTTATTTGGATCAGAACCCATTCCAGATAATGAAATCCTCGGTGTTATTTCGGCCCGCGTTTTAAATGTGACGCTCACCAAAGGAGGAGCAAAAACAAAAAAAATTGCCTTTCCCGTTTATTATATTGACAATTTATGTGTGAAACCGAGTCACCGAAAAAAAGGCATTGCCCCCCAAATTATTCAAACTTTTACTCATTCCATCTCTCTGGCGAATCCGAAAGTACAATCTTGTTTATTTAAACGCGAAGGGCAATTAAATGCGATTGTACCGCTGGTCTGCTACCATACGTATGCTTTTGATATTAGTCATTTTGTGCCGGCATCTATTGTGACGGCAGCCATACAAGTGATTGTCATTGGTGTTCAGCAATTGAATATCTTGGTAGCATTTATGAAGGAACAGATGACGCAATTTGAATGTGTGATTTTACCTGATGTGTCCAATCTGCTTCATTTAATCAAAACGGAAAAACTGCTTATCTACGGCTTACTCTTTGGTGGCGAACTTATTGCGACTTATGTTTTTCGTCCGCTTGAATTGTATTACCAGACCCAAAAATCAGTAGAATGTATTGCAGTGATTTCAAATTGCCTGACGCCTGATATTTTGGTAGCAGGGTTTAATGATATTCTCGTGAAATTGCGGACACATTCTGAAGTCCTTTTAATAGAAGAAACGGCACATAGTAAACCAATTATTACAGAATTACAAAAAAATACATATGTGAAAGAAAAGTTTAAAAGTCCAACGGCATTTTTCTTTTACAAATACGCGTGTTATTCTTTTGCTAAAGAAAAAACTTTGATTATATATTAAATATAATTTGTTATAATAAATTATATTCAAGATGATGCTGGCTACTGCTACGAGTACGGCTACGACTACAAGAGATTCAGATGTATGGTCGGCTCTATGGACTGATAAAGAGAAGAGAGATGAATTCACAATATTAAAACGCAACGGAACATCTCTCACCCTAAAAAAAGGCAGTTGGGTAAAACTTCCAGACCGCGAGGATGAATGTCTTATTGATCGTCTATACGATTTAAATGACAGTGTTATTGGGCCTACGGGTATTTCTTATTTACCGTGGCGCCCGACGGAACAACGTTTTGCTACTAAACAATGGAGTATGAAAGGCAATCCACGGTTTATTGTCTGTTACCCCGAGGGGCGTAATAAATTTGGTATTCAGCTAGATTGGGATAAACTTGAAGTATGTGAACCACCCGAAAATATAGATCCAATGTTACTAAATACAGTGCTGGATGCTTGATGCTTGATGCTTGATGCTTTTATGCTTTTATGCTAACGCGTATACTTGCCAGCCCTCGAAAAGGAATCCACAATAAAAATAATAAATACACCTAAAAAAGAATATAAGATGACTTCTTCCATCACGTGACCAGTTTTTTCATCCTTTTGTTCCTCTAGTAAATGAATCATATAATTTAACTTTTCCAACAATTGGTCTTTATTATTCGGCGACATTGTCGTAACCGGTTGTGAATTAAAATACGGTACATATTGTTTATAATAGTCTGACGCATACGTTTTGGGTAAAGAAGCGAAATCATTTTGTCCATCTAAAGGCATCGGGTATTGTCGGGGTTTTACAGCGGTTACCATATTTTGAAATGCATTTGTTTCGTTCGGTTCTTTATTAATAATTTGTGTAGGGTTTTCATAATCCACTGCGATTTCTTTAATCGGTTCATTCATTGTGGGTTGTGGTAATTTGGAAGAGACCTCCGCGCGAGGTGGGGGATTAAAATCAGCTAAGCCTCCACTATCATCCGTTGTATCATCATAGCCATTTGTATTGTTAATTAATTTTAACATCGCTTGCACTTTTTCTTTATCATTATCGTTGCCGGTGGCGTCATTACCCATAGTTTGATTATTGCGTTTTTTAATAGTTATATTATGTCGTCCATTTCTTTTTTTATCAAATTCATTCATATTACTTGAACCATTTAAATTTTCATTACTATTAATTTCAGAATATGCTAAAGATGACATATTTATCTATATGAAAATAAGATATTTTTATTTTCATAAAAACATAACTTATAAAACACAACTTGTACAACTTATAAAAATAGACAAATATTATTATCTAAAATATTTACATAGTATAAATGTGTGTTTCATCTGAAATAATTGTACTTTTTTTCTTAATTTCATTTTTTATTTATACAATGCCAATCGTTTTAGTAAAATTTAGTAGAACCGTTAAAGGCAAATTATTATTAATAGTATTGACAATTGTAATGACGTTATATAACCGAACTGCTGGTTTATTAATGGTTATGTTAGTAATATTTCTTGCTGAATTTAATTATGAAGTAAACAATGGTATATTATATGAAGGTTATGCTAATATACAAGATAATATACAAGATAATATAGAAGAAGAGGAAGTGAAAAAACTCAGATCTACAAATGATATTATTGGAATATCGCATCAGTTAACCGCACAAAATTCACGTATGTAATATTGTAGTATAAAATTATATTATGCTATAATAATATAGTATTAATGTCGTATTTAGATTATTTTATGTATACAATATTAATAATTTTATTTGTTTTACTCTTAAATAAAATAGTTATTAATGAAGGGTTTGTAGCAAAAAAACCTGAAAAAAAAATAAATTATGATAAAAATGGTTTAGTTATAGAAGATCCCGAGGAACCTCCACCACCTGACCCTCAATGGTTAACTATTGTAAAAATAAATTATCGTATTGCGGGAGATGTAGCGATTATGTTAATTAAAATGCCATATAAATTTTTGAATATGGGCGTAACAATGCTACAGGAGTATATTGAGCATATAAACAACATATTGAAACCCGTCTATAAAACTATAAAACAAATGTTTAATATCTTCACAGGTCTCTTTAAAAAGATCCTTAGACAATTTTTAAATGTTTTTAAAATGGGGTTTAATATTTTGGGGGATTTACCAACTTTCATTAAAGAAAATGCAGAACGCGCTATTAATTTTATAACTGATATGATTGAACAGTTTACTAGTACAATTAAAACGGTTTTGGATATTTTTCAAAAGATATTTGACTTACTTCTAAAAATTCCTACGATGATTTTTACTTTATTGAATCAGGTGATTACGATGTTATTTAATGTCGTCATTATGATTATAAAATTACCCGAAAGTTTAATGGGAATGATCATTGGCTTACAAGAACAATCGATGAGTTTAATGGACAAAAGTTTTAGTATTCCCTTTACAGATATGTTTTTTAAATAAATAATATTATTATAATTAATATAATATAATAATAATTATAATAATATAATAACAAAAAATAACAATTTTAAAATCGTAAAAAAAGATTTTCTAGTGTTTTATTAATGAAACCAGGTAAAAAAGTAAAATTAGGATTTTTTCAAAATATAAACGCAATTTATCTTAGACATATTAATGAAAGTAAATTTATGGTAGGGTTAACGATGATTTTATTGAATATTGGAACAAAATATGTTGATTTCAAATTTACGAAAGCACAAGAATTGATGTTGCGGAAAAGTATTGCACGTGAGATTATCATATTTGCTATTGTTTTTATGGGTACGCGAGATATTGTATTTGCGATTTTATTAACGTCTGCTTTTATTATTTTGTCAGAATATGTTTTTAATGAAAAAAGTAAATATTGTTTAGTGCCGGATAAAATGAAAGAAATTATATCTACAATAGATTTAGATTCAGATGGAATTATAAGTCCCGAAGAGGAACAAAAAGCTCTACAAATATTAAAAAAAGCTGAAAAAAATCGTGAGAATAACATACAAAGTAAGTTTAGTTCTTATTTAACAAATATGAATAATAATATGATTACGAGCGATTAATATTATTACGAGCGATTAATATTATTATAGATCGGCTGACCGATTAAATATTATAGATATATAGAGATATATAGATATATATTTTATATTTATATTTTTATAATCTTTTATCACTCTAATATAAGATTATATAATGTCATTATCTATGCCTTCATCATCTAAAGATAAATTATCTAAATTCGATGAACCCGTAAAATTAGATACAACTGTTTTAAAAATAAATGTTAAAACAAATGGTGATGTTACAACAAAAGATTATGATTTAATTCCTTTTCACCCGAATATGTCAGATATTAAAGATTTAAGTAACAATAATTATATTTTCTTTCCAACCTTTTCAAAAATTACAATGATGGATTTAAAACGTGCAAAAGTCGGCACAAATTATTCAAAAGTATTTACTTCATTAGAACGCTATTTAAAATTAATAAAATATATTGCAAGTGATCAACGAGAAACGGATAATACTTTATTAGTGGATCAGAGTAAAGCAAAACAATATGCCTTATCCATCTTAGAAGATATTACGGGAGATGTAGTAAATGATTTTGTGTCGGTTCAGAAAGAAGAAAACTCCGATGAAGGCTTAACCGAGGAAGAAATTATTACCAACAACATTGGTTTAATCAAACAAATCTTTTTTCCTACAAAAGGACGATTTTATATTTTTGGGCGCGAATATATTATCGGCAAAAGCAAATATTTACCCAAATATGAGACCAGTGGAGAAGTTAATAAATTTTTAGAAGAAAAGCGTAAAATACCTTTAACATACACCATTGAAATAGAATTAGAATTATTAGATGCTACAAATAACCCAAACGCTGGAGATTTTAGTCGTTTAAGTTGTAAAGCGAAGAAACAAAATATAAAAAAAGATTTAGACGAACTCTTTGGTACAAAATTTAAAACGGATGAAACTACAAAAAAAGCCGTCATCTCTTCGCTGTTACAATTGCCACCTGAAATTAGAGAACGCGGATATGGCAAATTACAGAAAGAATGGGAAGAGCGCAATAAATATATACCACAACCCAAATCTGAAGCGGAGCGTATAGAACAAGAAAAAAAATGGACGCCACTACAGAAAAATATGGCAGCCTATGATAAAATACAGAAAGAAAACAGTGCTATCCCGAAAGGCTGGATTAAAGAAAGGAGTGATTTAGATGAAAAATATAAAAATTTTGAGAAGGAAATTAAAGGCTATATTGAGAAGATAAAAAAAATAGAAACTATTACAGGATCATCATCATTTAATGATACAATGATTCAGACGGAAAAGGATAAAATTCAAAATGCTACAACCATTTTAGTAGCACCCCTTAAAGAAGCGCTGAGTGATGAGAAGAATAAGAATAAAGTAGAGAATGAAAAAAATAGGACTGCAATAGATGAAGCAATTCAAAATTTACTAAAAAATAGAAATTCAACTTTGTTTATAACTACGATAAGAAAGATGGAAGAAGACTTAATTGATACAAAATATGTACAACCTTTTGTAGAGGAATTAGAAAATGTTGAGAAAGATATAACAGTTTTAGAACAGGAACAAATCGAATTAGATGAAAAAAAAGGGAATGCCATTTATAAAAAAGCGGAATTGGAAAAAATACAAACAAAATTGTTTAATAAAAAAGTAAAAAAAGAACAGTTAATCAAAAAATATGGTCCTAAGGGTTCACTTTTAATTGCTAAATGGAAAAGCGGATTAGACAAAATAAATGGCATAAAATCTTTGATTAAAAGCGAAAAAACATTAGAAGAAACAAAAATCGCCAGTCAAACGGTAAATACAGAATTAGAGCAAAAATTAAAAGAAATAACTGAAGCAAAAAAAATATTGTTATTGGCTAGTTTCGTTGCCGGTGAAGATAAGGAGTTAACCAAATCAGAAAAAGAAGATTTTGGTAAAAAGCCTCCCCCCGCTGAAACATATGACTATTTATTAACCAAAATAAAAAATCTAGAAGATTCTTATTTGGAAATCGCCAGTAAATAGGGACCACTCCGTAAAATACAAGCTAAAATTACCTTATTATTAAATGATGTAGCAAGAATGAAATCTTTTGAAATTTCAAAGAAAACTGAATCGGCTGATAAAGAAAAATTAATTAAGGATAAAGTTGGCTTGATAAATCAAGTCATGGGTTTAACCTCGTCTGGCACTGGACAAAAAAAAACCGAACTGACTCCCGATGAAACTGAAAAAAAAGCAACTTATGAAAAAGAAGAAAAAGAGTTGACAAATGAAAATAATAAAATTAAAACCGCAATTGATGTTACGAAGAAAAAAATAGAATTATATGACACCTATATTAATGTCTTGAAAAAAATTACAGCTAAAGATAACACTGATTTAGATGCTTATGAAACAAAATTCAATGAGAATAAAACAAATTGGAAAAACGACTATTTTGATAAAATTTATGCAGAATTAGAGAATAAACCAGGAGTAGCAGATTCGGAGTTAGAAACTATGTTTAATAAAGAAGAAGGGGCAAAATACCAAAAAAATAACAATTATCCAGTAAAACCTTATACTGACATCACTGACACTGAAAAAGAAAATATAAGACAAATTATAATAAATGAAAAAAATAATAAAAAAAAGAGAGATATTGAGACTGAGTATAAAAATAAATTTAAACCATATAATACTATTGTAGGCGGTGGCTATGCTAATCATCGTACTACACGCCGAAAACATAAAGTTCTCGCCAAACGGAAAAAAACGCGTCCATTGAAGAAGAAAAAAATAAACCGTAGCATAAAAAATAAAAAAAGATCACAACGGAAAAAAAGATCACAGCGGAAAAAAAGATCACAACGACGGTCCTAGGCATACACATCATCGGCCCTAAAAGAAATTATATATATAATTTTTTGTTATATATATATGTATTAAATATCCAAACTCACCGTATTTTTATCACTCTTTTGTTTTCGGGGAGTCTTCCCCGAGGATGATCCAGTTTTTTTCACTGTCACCGGCGCATTGGGCAGTGGAGGTGGTGAAGCAACTGTACCCGTGGAGGTCACCGTTGGCATATTCACCGACATTGTTTTCAGTCCCGAGAGCAAGTCGCTAATATCCGATGGTCCTTTCATTTCCGGGCGCATTGAGCGCATTTGTTGCGGAGCCGAAGCGGATTCTTTTGCGTTTCCAAACTGTTCTTGGATATTAATGCCGTCGTCGCCACCCCGCGAACGCATTAAATCGGGACGATTGGTTGGCGCCGCCGTGCGTTCGCTTTGACTACGGGCGGTTTGCGTTTGTTGAGGAGGCGGTGGAGGCGCATTACTGCTAGCGCCGGGCATAAAATTACCCATAAAATTACTGAAGCCCGGGCTCGTGTTTTGCATACTGTTCACGGCCGCGCTTGTAAACTGCTGCATCAGTTCAGGATTTTGTCGCATAATATCGTCCATTCCCGGTAACGAGGATTTGAACATCGTATTCGTCATATGCACCATAATCGCCGAACCACCTAATTGAAACAGTAATTTTAGTTCCGGTGCCATTTTCGCTTTAGATTTATACTTCTCGTGGAGTTCGCCGAAGATTTCATCGTAATCGTCAATATTCTCGTTGACCTGTTCGGCCCAGCCATCTAATTTAACATCAAAGGGATCAAACTTGTTGTTTAAAAATTCAATGCCCGTAATCGCCGCCATGAGCATTTTTCCTTGAAATTTACAACTATTAGACCGTTCTTTTTCTGCCATCACCATTTCATATTCGCCTTGCATTTCCGCCAAAGAGGATTCCATGGAATATTTCTTCGTGAGTTTGGCTCCTTTTCGTTCTACTTCTTCTAATTTGCGCAAGACCTTGAATTTTTCTAGTAAAGTTTCTTCGGGTGACAATTTTGGGCGGTCAGGTAAAACCCGGTCAGGGTTAATCGGAACATTATTGAATTTGCCAAAGCCGTCCCACGTTTTACTGTCGCCTCTGGCGGAAGAAGCCGTAGCTTTGCCTAATTGCGGATCATTCACACTGACAATACTGCCGATCGAGACATTGTCCTTCTCTTTATCTTCCATTGTATCCGTGTTTAATTTAAAACCGCTACCAAAAAGCGAATTTCCGCCGAATAAGCCCGATTTAGATTGCGCTGGCACATTATTGTAATCGGAGGCATCTGTTAAATTATTTAATTCCGCTTCTAAATCATTTAAGTCCCCTAAATCAATATCCACTGCTGGTGATTTTTTGCCTTCGCTGTTTTTGTGTTTGTCATTCATCAATAGTTCAATCCCTCCGCCAAAATTGACCGAAGGACGTCCGCCGCGCGAAGCAGATGTATCCATTGGTATACTATCTAAATTCAAATCAATCACTTCAATGTCTGCCATATTGTGTAATGTATATAAATTATAACTTTAAGTTCTACGCAAAAGAAAATAATATTGTTTAATATTCGCGTTTAATATTTCTTAGTGCGTTTCTTACCAGCAGTTTTGCGTTTCTTACCAGCAGTTTTGCGTTTCCTCGTCGTATTGCCACCTGCCGATGATTCTTTAATCATGAAATCTTCTATATCTGTAAGTAAGCCTTTCGGTATAATTTTTGTGAGATTTGCCAGATTTGTCCGGTGAAATCTAGCAGGGGTCTTTGTACTCAATACGTCTTCGGGTGTAAATACTTGGTTGGACTTGGGACTAGAATGTTCGGAATTATCAATAAGCGTTTTTATATACTCGGGTATTTTGTTATTGTATTTAAAAAAATTATTAATTACTTCTCTATTTTTTTTCTCTATTGCAATATCAAAAGGTGTTTTGCCATCCTTTATTGTGGCTTTATTTACATCAATACCAGACTTAGCGAGTAGCAATTTCACAATGTTAGGATGATCACGACTTGCAGCAGCATAAAGAGGTGTTTCGCCATCCTTTATGGTGGCTTTATTTACATCAATACCAGGAACCGTGAGCAATAATTTCACTATCTTAGGATCACCACGCCTTGCATCACCACGCCTTGCATCTGCCACAGCATAAAGAGGTGTTTCGCCCCCCGTTGTGGCTTGATTTACATCAATACCAGGAACAGTGATTAGCAATCTCACTATCTCATGATGACCACTTTTGGCGGCATAATAAAGAGGTGTTGTTTCATGATTGTCGCCTTTATTTACATCAATACCAGGAACCGTGAGGAGAAATTTAACTATCTCAAGTTCACCATTTTCTGCTGCAACAGAAAGAGGTGTACTCCCAACACTATCGGCGTGATTTACATCAATGGTAGGGTTTATGTTAGATTTTTTAAAAAGTTTTTTAAAAATGTTAGGTTTTTTGAGAAGTTTTTTAACACGTTCAAGATCACCATCTTTTACGGCATCAAACAGATCCATTTATATATTATATATATATATTCTAAATACAATAGCTCTTTAAATACCATTTGCCTTGTAAAAAAGCATCTGCTAAATCATCTTTCTTTTTATGGGTTTTAAAAAAGGTTAGCCAATCGCTATTATGAGTTAATAATTCGGTCGTAATGCGAATGCCCGCTTTTTTGCGGTCGGCATAACTACTTTTGTCTGCCCCAGCGGCGCTTTGTATGTCTGCCCCAGCGGGGCCAGCGGCGCTTTGTTTGTCTGCGCCATCGGCGCTTTGTATGTAGCCCTTCAGTTTATTCGCTGCCGAGACAAATTTAATCTGGGTTTTATCGTGCATAATAAAATACTGTGCAATCATTCCCTGTAAACTTTTCATTCGGTTGGCGATCGGGCTGATTTGATTTTCAATGATGATCTGGTCAATTGTAGAGAGATGGTTGACAAATTCTTTATCAAAGGCTTTGCGCATTGCGATCCCAATTTGGACTAAATCCATCGCATTTGCCGACGCCTGACTGATGGGCAATAACATTTGTTTATCTATAAATTCTTTCACCGTGTTTAAAATATCTTCTTTCTTTGTGGTTAACGGGGGTAAAGGAATCTTATAATCAATAATGATCTGGTGGAGTTCGGCGAGTTTCATATTCTTTATTTTTTTTGACGAGATGGTTTTCGTGGGTAAATGGTACACCGATTTTAAAGCGTGGGTAGGACAAAAATATTCATGGTTCGTGACAAATTTCGCCTTTTTCTTACATAGACCACAAAGCGGTTCAGAACCGCATAAATTAATGACACCCCATAACACGATGTTGTCCGTGCCCGTTTGCATCGTCGTGCCCGTTTGCATCATCGTGTCCGTTTGCATCGTCGTGCCCGTTTGCATCATCGTGTCCGTTTGCATCGTCGTGCCCGTTTGCATCACGTCCTTTTCAAACAAACAATAAGCTAAATTTTTAATCCCTACATCA
>Ga0114966_10000682_pt1 | contig 32621 bp, 28 predicted proteins | sample M_130207_XF_Meta_FD_87029 | JGI IMG/M metagenome (GOLD analysis project Ga0114966, IMG submission 87029) | Freshwater microbial communities from Lake Montjoie, Canada to study carbon cycling - M_130207_XF_MetaG | ecosystem: Environmental > Aquatic > Freshwater > Lake | place: Lake Montjoie... | reverse complement strand
CGGAGGGTACCGTCCGAAAAGCACACGGCGAGTTTCCGAGAGGTGAGCGAGAAATAGCACGTCGTAATGGTGGTGCGTGGAGAAAACGTCTCGATGGTTTTGTTGCGGTACGTTCCGTCGGGATGAAAAAGGTGGAACACGTTGTTTTGGTCGAGAACGCCCACCGAATTTTCGGAAGGGGTGACGTGATGGACACGGAAAGGAAACGGTTCCGACACCCATTCCGACGACCCTACAAGATGGGTACTCCGGATGCCATCGATGGTCCAGCACACGAGGGATAAACCCTGTTCTAAATGAACAAAAGAGCAGGAACGGACCGGCGTCGAAAATTTCGACACGCAAGAAAACGGGTAGGCACGAACGACAAAGGTCAGAGGGTTGATTTCGGCGAGCTCGACACGATATTCCTTTTCTTGAGGAACATAGCGTGCAACGGCAACCAGTATTTTATCTGTATCCTGGCAAGTCATGTCTAGCGCAGAAACGTGGGGACACGGTCTTGAAAACACATCGACGAGGTCAACGTCCGTGTCGTTTCGACCGAGCTTTCCGTACACAACACGTTTCGTCATGTAATTATAATAGGCGAGATGGTTTCCCTGCAGACAGATATTCTGGATTTTTTCTCGCGGGTGTAACGATAAGGATAATGAAAATGCGAGGGCCTTGAAAACACCAGAGCATCTCATTTTGTTTCCTGTCTGAAAAAAAAAACAAATTATACAATTTTCCATTTGTTTGGATGAATGCCCTTGAATACTAGTCCGTGTGAACCACATTGTAGAGAGAGAGAGGAGTGAAGCCCTTGGTAGTATGTCACTCGTGGTATTCTTTGAGACGTTGGTACTATTCCTATTCTGTTTTTTCTAGGTCGCTTCCAAACAGTTCTTGATTTTCTTTCATCCAACGTTTCATGTCCACGGGTGTTGCTTTGCCCTGTTGGAAATGCTTGTTGTAAAACTGTGCAGCACAATCAAAACGACTTGCTTTTGGTGGAGGTTCAGGAAATTCTGGATGCCATAATTTAGGATGGTCGGTGTGTCCAATAGAATAAAAACCGAGACCTCCTTTGTCTTCCCCGTCGGTGATAAATCTCCATGCCTTGTCGTAGTCGACATATTGTTTAGTACCAAACCGCTTTTTATACCTTTCCACAAAATTGATTTTGGTATCGCAACCATACCTTTGTCGATGCAGGTCCAATGTCTTTCTTACCCAACCGATAGAGTCACGTTCTTCTACTTTTCTCAATGGTTGGTAAGAGGCGTTTGAAAACGTTGATTTTGTCCCGTTAAAAGACCCCCTAAAAAATTGTTGAAGAATACTTTTTGGTTTTAGACGTGGGTCTGCACTTGATTTTTGCAGTGTGTGGACGCCTAACAAAGGCCTTCTTTCACTACTATTAAGGTCCACCACACCTTGTCCAGTACTCTCTGCGGCTGCTCCTTGGAGTAAATTTGCACCCTTTTTTCCGGCTTCTCTGGAAACGACTTTATGAAGTTCCACGTCGCCAAAATCTTGAATCTCTCTTTTTGCAATGGCAGCGGCTCTTAATTTTTCTATTCGTCGTAGTTGTCGAGCCTTGCGAAAAAACATGGAATCGAGTTGGTAGGCACCTACTGCTGTGCTAGCGAGACCAATTGCCGCTACCAAACCTGTCCCTACGGCTTCCCAAATAAAATTCGCACGTCGTTTGGGAATAATGGCTCCGGGACCATGGTGATACAAATAGTCCGCATCGTTTCCGTACTGTTTCGAAAGTTTTATCGCCAATTCATTATTTTATCTTTTTCCGCCAATTTTCTCTGGGCACCTAAAAGGTAGAAAACATCAATGATGGGGATCTTGGAAAGGATATTATGGCTCGATTTTTTCACGTCGTGCCAATTGTCATAACGTTGAATTCTATCTTGTAGGTCATGTCCTTTTTTTAATGTTTCTATATGATATCTGTTTTTTGTTTGGATAGAAACTTGGTCAATGTACTCGTTCCATTCACTATCGAGCCTAGAATCAATAGGAACGCCCATTTTTTTTTTTTCAGGGAATTGATTTTTTTTATTGACTCCAATAAAAAAAATATCCACCATGACCGCGAAAGTATACTGGCGACACAAGGGTCATCCGGACGCCTGGCACGTGATCGAATTTACCGACGGGGACACCATCGGTGTGCTCGAGGTAAAACGAAAGATTATGAGGAGTCGTATGTCCTCTCCTGTCTCCATCCAGAAACTGTGGAACCAGGCGTTTGATTATGCGCTTTTTGATGCGGGGTCTTCGCACACTCGAGAGTTTGAGGACGAGAATGGAACCATACGGAAAAACACGCACCTTGTTGTTCACCGTCTCCCGGACCCCGGAAATTTTTTGATTCGTCGCCTACTGTACAATGAACCCCGCCAAGGTCCGAGAAACATTCCTCCGACCCTCCGTGTCCTAGGGCCTTTACCACAAAAGTAAAAACAAAAAATGACCTTTAAAAAAATTGTTCCCATAGATGTAAACTAGAGCAGAACATGTCCCAATTATTACAATTACGGGCACGCGCAAAAAAACTGGACCCGTTGTCCCGGTCTCTGGACCGTCTCCTCCGGTATCCTATTGTCCAAGAAAATCTGACTATGGCCCTTTTTACATGCCGGTATCAAGACTATCATGAATGGCGAGTGTCCATGCTCCGAGACCGTTTTCCCGTACATATGTACGGGACCGAAATCTTTTTAAATCAGTATCATCGCTACACACAGGACGTCGAAGAATGGTCGGTAGCGCTCCACATGTTGGAAAAGCATTTTTCGTTTGTCTGTTCCGAGCGTTACGAGCCATTGAAAGACGTCGCCAAAACATTGTTCTTTGAGGAATACGTGGACATGCACATCGCGCGAATACTCTATCAGATAGGGGATGATTTGGTAAAGTTTCGCACGGACCAAGACATCACCTATCTTTTGCCGGTGGTGGACGTGCTTGACCTTCTTTTTTCGTGGTACCGTTCCGAACACCAAGAAATGTGGTTCCTGCGTTTGTGGAAAAATGTGTTTTTTCTATTCTTTCGGAACCAGTTGGACCCCTCTCTTGATTTTTCGGACATGTCCACCGTGGAAATGCTTTTGGAGACAGAATACGACCTTTGCTGTCTTCTTCCCCAGACTGCGTCCTTTTACACGGATATTCTCGAGGATATTACGAATCGCAGTACCTTTTCCCCTCCTGCATTTCTAGATGTCTTACATTTTCCTCATGTGATGAGAGGCATGGTCTTGTACCGGTCTTCCTTTGTAGAGGAATGGGAAGATATGGTTTCCCAACAGTGGAAGAAACATCCCTGGGAGGCCATTGTACGGACCACAACGTTTGTCGAAGGATGTGACGTGACGGGAAACGGCGTCCTAAAAGCGGTGCTTCAAAGCTTCCAGCGCCAAGTCCGGGCCTATGCGACGACGCTGGCGAGAACTCTTTACGAAAACCGAAATCGTTTGCTGTTCTTGTTTCAATACGGGGGGGAGAGTGTTCGCGACGTGGTCGACGCCCTTGTACTTCAGGTCTGGAACCGTCGTATGGAGCGAAAGGCCTTGAGAGAGGCAAGGGACCTCCTCGGAAAAATCCGTGGTGTGGACGAGAGGATGTCGTGGTCGCTGGCCTCGTTGGTTCACGACCTCTCCGAGAGTCTCTTGTACGACAACCCTCGTTTCCGACCCTTTCTGTGCCGGAATAATTTTGTAGGGTCTTTACCCACGGAGGAGATGGAGTGCGCGGAAACGAGGAGGTTCAAGGAAGAATTCCTCAAAACGTACCGGGAGATGTATCCGTTTCGCAAGCTACAGTGGCTCGATTGGCAAAGCACCGTGGAATTGGTGGGTGGTCTCACCATGTCCTTGGCCCATTATAGGGTGCTACGCCAGGTGGAAACACACGGTTCCCTCTCCATGGACAACCTTGCCCAACGTCTGGGATGGGCGTCCATGTACGTCCGCGGTATCGTCCATTCTCTCTTGTTTCATAAACAACAACCCCTTTTGCTCCTGGAACGTCGTTACGATGTGGGTCTAACAACCATCAAAGATAGCGACGTTGTCTCGTTGCGCGACATCCAGAATATAAAAAACGCCGAGTATACGCTTCCACAGTTTTCAGGGGAGAAAGTCAAGACCACGTCTTCTGCATTGGACGAGACGGTGTTCCTCGAAGCGTTTCTTGTCCGGTGTCTGAAAAAAGGAGGAGCTTTTTCTCTTGCTCAACTCTTGGAACACGTCCATAAGAATCCACGGACCTTGGTTGTATCGTCTTTGCGTCTTCAACAAGTCCTCGAAACTCTTATAAAAAAAGAGTACACGAGAAGAGACCAAGACGGTTACTATCACTACGTCGCGTAAATGGTTGCAAAAAAATTCATGACAAAAAAGGCTTAAACATTGAAACATGTTTAAGAAAAAGAAGGAAGACATGGCTCCGTTGCTAGAAAAATATTTTGAAATTTGGCGTGAGAACCCGCAGATTCTTTTGCTCATGCAAGTCGGAGGGTTTTATGAGGCGTATGGGGACGACGAGGGTCATGGGTCGGCCAAGAAGATTAGTCAGCTCTTGAATATTCATCTGACCAAAAAAAGTGGCAAGCTTCCCTTGTCGGTCGACAATCCGTACATGTGCGGACTCCCTACGCACGCTATCCAGAAACATCTTACCAAGCTCAATGACGAGGGTCACGAGGTTATGATTTACGACCAGAACGCGGAGGACCCCAAGAAACGGTTCCATCGTGGGACCTACAGCCACAACATGCGGATGCAATTCGAGGACGAGGAGGGGGCAAAGGAACACCTGTTGTTTTCTCTCCTCGTGGAGAAGTACCCGGTTCGTCAGGGTCGTGTGACGACGTACCGCTATCTTGTGGCGACCTCCCACCTCGAAATGAACACGGGACGGGTATTCCTCCAGGAATCGGACCATGACGAGGTGGAAAGGGCGGTCGACGAGTTTTTGTTGACGTACCAGCCCGAAGAGCTCGTACTGACCCTTCAAAACATGACGGACGATGAAAACGCGCGGTTAATAAAAACACTGGAAACCTCGTGCAAGGTCTACGAGGACAAGGATGGATGGAATGTGGCGGAGCAGATCCATTTTTTTCGCATGGCCTTTTCCATCCCGGAACACGAGGACGATGCCATCGTGTATCTGGGCCTGCACCGCCACCCATTGCTGGTGGAAGGCCTGGGACGCTTGTTGCGGGTGGTACGGAAACACGACCCCTTGCTGATGGACAAGTTGCAGGTGCCCGAATTCACGCCTTCCGACCACCGGATGCGTTTTAACCAGGACGCCCTCGTAGAGCTCAACATCCTCTCCATCTGTGAAAAACGGCGGTTCGCGGTAGACAAGAAGAAGCAACAATCGTTGTTGGACATCTTGTCCCACGGCATGAACATTCTGGGGAAACGGTTCTTTGAAAAACTACTACGGTCTCCGCTGTGCGACCCCAAGGAATTGCGGGAACGGTACAACCTCATCCGCGACACCATGGCCAACGAACATGTCATTGAACTACCACAAACGGACATCGAATGGTACCTGTTGAGATGGAAACGGGGAAAATTGTCGACAAGGCTCCTGGGCCAACTGCTAACGACCTACCAGGGCATTGTTCACGACATCGTGCCCAAGTTTTCCGGATTTTTTAATGACGCCAACACAATGGCAGTGGGGGACGCCCTGGATACCATTGGAAAAGAATGGAGAATCGAGAAAATGGATGCCGGGAATCTCAATTTTATCGTGCGGATGCCAGGCGACCGCAACTTTGACGAGGAACTGCGTGGTGTGTGGGACCAGATGATACTTTTTGTAAAACGATATCAGCCCCAGGCCAAGCTAGAGATAGGTGACGATGGAAGGTATGTGCTTCAACTAAAACCAAAGCAGTGGAATGCTAGTGGTAGTGGAGAGGACAAGGACGGGTTCTTTGAGTTGCACAAGACCAAATCGTACGTCCATGTCAGCCATCCACGGTTCGGTGCACTCTCCTCGGCGTATCTTCGCCTGCAGGACGAGAAGAAGACGGCACAGGAGGAATGTTTCCAGAGGGCATCGGCGGAATTTTTGGATACATGGGGTTCTCATTTCGAAGCGTTGAATAGGGAAGTGGCACGATTCTCGTGCATGTACATCCTTTCCCGTTTCTTCAAGGCCCATAACTACACCGAGCCCATGTTATCCGAGGAACATTCCACGTCCTTCGTGTCGTGCACGGACTTTCGGCACGCCATCATGGAGCGGATTCATCCCGACGCCTTGTTTGTTCCGTATTCCTGTGAGCTAGGTTTGACGGACTCACCACAAGGATTACTGATTTACGGCATCAACGCCTCGGGGAAAAGCACCATGCTGAAATCCATGGGCCTGTGCCTGTGGATGGCGCAGTGTGGTCTGTTTGTTCCTGCTGTCACAATGCGTTTTTCACCGTTTGACGCGCTCTACACCAAGATTGGTATCCAGGACAATTTGTTTCTAGGTCATTCGACCTTTGTTGCCGAGATGAACGAATTGCTGTATATCCTGCAACGGGCTACCCCGAATTCATTTGTCATGTGCGACGAGCTGACCTCGGGCACCGAAACCAAGTCGGCGACGGGCATCGTCGTGGCGACACTCCTCCATTTCTTGGAGAAACAGCTGTGCTTCTTTTTTACCACGCATTTGCATACGGTTTCCCACGTCCCCGAGGTTGCCTCCCACAAGAAATTGAGGATATGTCATTTCCGCATGGACATGCAGACCCAGGACATCCTGGTGAAAAATATACGACTGCGGTACGACCGGTCCCTGCACGAGGGAAGCGGTGGGGATTTGTACGGTATCGAGATCGCCAAGAACGTGGGTCTTCCACCGGCGTTTATCCAGCAGGCGTTTTCGTATCGCGAGCGTGTTTCGGTGCAGGTCCGGGACAAGACCGATAAAATCCAGGTCTCCCGCTACAACAAACGGTTCGTGCTCACGGAATGCTTTTTGTGTTCTTCCAAGGACCACCTGCATACACACCACATCACCCCGCAGTCCGAGTTTACACCGTCCAAGAACAATATCCATCACAAGGACGGACTGTACAACCTGATGGCGTTGTGCGAAACGTGTCACGAAAAATTACATCATGGCGAAAAAACAGACAAAGAGACCGCAAAAGTGGGGGGTATGAACTAGGTATGTATTGACGATTATTTTTTTTCATAAAAAAAATAAATTATGCACGCTTCTTCTTCTTTTTGAGGGACAAGGGTAACGCAACCGCGAGGATGATGCCCACAATGGCTACGGAAACAAGGAACCACGCCCACCACGGCATCTGCGTTTTCTTTTTCAACGACAAACAATATGGATTGTCAAGGATTCCGTTATCTTCCAAACACGAACAGTAGTCTTTGTATTTGCAGTTATCCGTCAATTCGGTAGTGCAACCATTTTGGGTGCAATCTGCTTCTTTTCCTTCCAAATCTTTAAAATATTGCCAATACTTTATCGGCGCTTCCAAACACAAGGGCGGTTCGATTCCAAAGTAATCTTCTATACCCTGGTCCGGATTCAAATGCCCTATGAAAGAAAGTGTAAATGTTTCGATATTGCTGTTGGAGATACGCGCCCAAGGAAGCGTACAAGGGGGTTTAATGTAGTAGTCATTCGTTTCTTCGCACGTAAGGTATCGTGTATTGGGTACGACAAAACTAGGACGACCGTGCTGATTGTTAATAGCTGGAATATTGATGGGTGGTGCAATAATATTCGTCCGGTACTCGGTATCGCTTGTTTGCGTGGTGTTTATAAAAGAAAAGTAGGGGTCACAACAAAAACATTGTAACACTAAATTTCCCTCCTTGTCGTCATGATGGTCAATAGATACCGAAAAATCATTGTTCATCGGAAGATTTTGTCCTTTGTCCACGTTCGATTGATAGTCCCAATAAATATTGTAAACCTCACCAGGAAAACATGTGTTGCGGACAACTTTTATGTAGATTTTTTCCACTTCCAAATCGGAATAGCACGTTTGGTCTTCATTTTTAAAAAACACCTGTTTTGAATACATATCCTGTATTTGGTAATACCGTGAGTATGACCATATGGATTGTCCCTTGGAATTCTTGACATCATAGATACCGTTGGGAATGGTCATGATTATTTTTTATTTTATTTGTGTAATAAAAAAAAAACGTGGATGCAAAATTTTAAAAAAACTATTTTTTATTCAATCTAGGTTATAAGACGCTACAAGACCAGGGAGAGCCATTGCTTGTCCACTTTATTTTTTTCTTCCAAAAAATCGTCGATACGATACAAGACGAAAAGCAGGATAGCGCACTCCTCCTTCGTCGTTGACCACCACGCTTGCTTCTGGGCTGTCTTGGGGTCCATCAGGTCCACTCTGCCGTCCACAACGCTCTTGACGGAAGCCACAAAGGCGGTGTACTCCTCCTCTTTAGAAGGGATAAGCTCGTCATACTCCTCGTCGAAAAAGGCGGTGTATTTGTCCCACGATTCCTTGAGCACTTCCTTCAAGACATGAAAACGGTAGAGCCGTGTAGCGCATTCCTTGGTGGTCGCGGGGAGCGTCGTGTAAAACTCCAGGACCGTCATCAGGCATTTTAGCGACAGCTCCGAATGGTGGAAAAAGACCTCTTTTCCCGACCTCCAAGGATTGGCGTCACGACACCTCAATTCTTGGCGCGCGTCGTGGACTTCAGCGTAACGAATGTCGTCGCTACTACGGTAGGTCTGGAAATCTTTAAAAAAGCGGTCGCGGTCGACGAGTTGGGCGTCGTCCTCATAAATCCCAGGATTAATCCACACCCCCTCCTCGTCGGCGTACCACTCCGGTCCCAAATACGGGGAAGGAGGCTTGTCGTCCTTGGTCAAGAGTGCTGTGCTGTCTATGGTACCCGGTTCTTGTAAACGTGGTGCTACGTCTGTGTCAGCCGTCTTCCCACGCTTCCGGTAGCCATCAACGAGCGCTTCTCCGTGGTCTATAGCCCATTGCTGGTGGTCTGGTGATCCGAGGTGGTGTGGTGTGTTCACGAGTTTTGTGGAAGCCCATGACCCACACCGGCATTGGACGACCTCGCATTCCAGGGACCGCCCTCCTTTGCCCCTGGTGTTCTTGTAGAACTTGCCGTCGCGTACAAAGTCGTACATTTGCTTTGGTTGGTTTGTATATTCTGTTTTTGCAAGAAAAATATACAAAGGTGAGACGTTTGGTATAAGTTACAAAGATGTTCACACTGGTATAAAAAAAACGTGTGGACGCATCACTTTTTTTTATCGAGACCTTTTACAACAGTCGGAAATAAAAAAAGAAACAAGGTTTTTTTTCTTGGACAATAAAATATATTTTTATTGGAATGTAGATGCGTCGTAGAATTTTAAAAAATTTTTTATAGAAAAAAATACTTATTCTCTATAAAAAATTTTTATTTTTTACCACTACTTGAAGCACACACAGCACTCCTTCTTGTAATGAACATGATACCCCTGTGGAAATTCAATGCAAATGTCACAGTCCATATTGCTTCGTACCAGGACTTCGCCCAGCGTAAAGTGGTAATGATTCTTCATAGGATGCGCCGCACAGCAACAGTCCATGGGTTGGTTTTGGTAGGCAAGAAACGTCTTTCCGTTAATTTGTTGAGGCGTAGGTGTAGGCATCGTAGGCATTGGCATTTTCTATATAGTGTACTATACTCTACCTAGAGACAAGAAAATAAAAATATTTTTATTTTCTTGTTTGATAGTAGATAGACACCATTGAGTATATATATGTCCGCGTCACCGCTCCTATTCACGTACAACAACCCAGGAAGCCTAGAACTCAATAATATTTTTGTCGACGCTTCCGGAAGTCCTTTGCCTGGCTCTTCCGGCACGCAGTTGTACATTCTTCAGTCCCCGAATTTGAATTTACAGGGTGTCACGCTTACGTTACAGGGATATACCAACATTGTTATTCCGACATCCACGATAACCTCCCCCACCAGCCTCCAAGTAAACAATGTTACTGTCATCGCCAGTATCGGAACGAACACCATTGGAACAATTTCGTACAGCAGGCAAAATCAAAATCCGGTACCCGCGACCTATACATTAAAGGTCCCTAAAATATCTTCCTATGTATCTTCCGCATCGGGAATCTTTTTGGTAATGTGATTACACAAACCGACGCCACCACCGGCAACCGTGTAATCAGTATTTATTCGGCAACATAATAACTTTTTTTTTTCCAAGACAACCGACACTACTACACCACCGTGTCCAAAAACACTAAAAATTCTTGCCACGACGTCGCCGTATCGTCCGCCAAAAGCTGGGGACACCAATTCACCCCGTCCTCACCGGTCAGCTGGTCGGTGATGGCACCGGTCGCGAGCATCTCTTGTAACGTGTCGGTACACGGGGCATTTAAAGGGTTTCCGGCCCACCCCAACCGTGTCTGTCGATACCTGAAAATAAAGGCCAGGGTGGGAGTCTGAAGCACGTACGCCTTGATATCTTGATTCTTTCCGATGGTAATGACGGGGGGTGATGTCGACAGAGGGTCCGTCACCAATGCAGCGACGTCGTCGTACGGCGCCCATACCACGTAGCCGTACTCCTGGCCGAGGTCGTGCATCATCCGGGCGTTGACGGTCCAGAAAGGCAGGAAGCGGTCGGTCTGGTCCAGACAGAGGTGGGAACCGACACTCCAGTACTGCAAATCAATGTTGTTGACGCCACAGCCGTTGTAGTACTCGTCGTTATCGAAACAGGAAACGGGAATACGCATCTGTAGCAATCCGTACGGATGAAGGACCTGGAAGGAGGAACACTGGGTGGGAACAACGCTCGTGGCGTTGGTGACAAGGGCAAAGAGGTACGTCGCCAGGCATTCGCCGGGTTTGTAGTCGTCCCCCTCAATATACGCCGACGTCTGCTTGTCGAGACGATAGACATTGACGTTTCCGTGCAAAGGCTCTTCTTTTTCTTTTGTTGTCACGTTGGAGGAAAAATGTGGTGTCGCGCCTACCAAATACGGGGAGGGAAATATCATGGGCTTCGGGCTCCAGCAGTCGATATAATACGTAATGGAAGGGTCTGTATCGTCAAAACCGTACTGCAAGGACTGTGGGGGGAGTGGTGGCATCGGCGTGGGGTTGCCGTACTGGAGAGAAAAGTAATTGGCATGCGAAATATCATTCACGAGGACCCGGGAGGCCAAGAAATCCCCGACGACCTGGTCCGGATAATTCCAGTAGGTGGCGTACTGGTCGTGTCCAAAACCGAGGGGTCCTCCTTTCTTGCGTTCTCCCTTTACCCACACAAAGTAATTGAATTGCACCGCCATGGGTTGTGGCTCTACCATGGGTTCCTGGGATTCGATGATAGGCACGACCGTGTCCACAAGATTCGGGGACAAGACGTAGCGGTAAAACCGAAGGACGGTGTAGAATCCTTGCTTGACGGTGAGCTTGGGGTCAAAAGGGAGGATGGCTTTTAAAGGACATTGGGAGGGAGATGTCAGGGAAGAACCAATCCATGTCGTTGTCTTGGTTTGTTTATTGGAGGTGATACGGACACGGACAATCTCCCCGGAAGGGGAAAGGATACCACAGACCTCATTTTCGTTGCTTTTTTGGTAATATAACGGGAGTTGTCCGAGGCCGTCGATGACGAGGAGACTGGACACGGTCGCAATCTTCTTACCGTCGGGGACACAAATCTTGGAGGTGGACTGGACGACGTGGCCCCATGGACCACCGTCTACATCGTACAGACGAAACACTTTTTGTGTAGCCGAAAAACCAAGAGGGTCGGCGTCATCGGAATACAGATAAAAGAGCATGTTTTTTATTTTTGTAAAAAAAAAAAATCTTCAAGATCCAGCTACGCACGTGTACAAGATTAATTCATTTATTTTTTCGAGAGGTGGGTAGTCACATGTATTTTTTTCATCAGTGTTTCACTATCAAGGCCGTGACCGCGACAATAAGAATGACGGCGACGGCGCACAATAACACATAAAGCCACAAGGAGTACTTGTTGCTCTGGAAAGTTTGGTTCGAGAGACCGCTTCCCCCATCCCCAAACAATTCCGAATTCTCGGGTACGCCATCAAAAAAGACGAGCAGTTTATCCCAGTTTTCAATATCCGCGTTCCGTCTCGACTCGTCGTGACGAATACGAAAGGCCCACTTTTCATTGTCCAAGGGCTTGATTTTTTCCAGGTCGTACACGCCCTTGGAAGATGAATTTTCATGGGTATTCCCGTACACAAAGTGGGGCATCATACTGTGGAATTCACAGTACGGCTTGGCGAGCTGACTCAAGGCAACGTCGTCGTTATCACTCAACAATGTTTGGTCAAACATCCTCGTGTCCGCGAGTATATTTCGTAAGACGTCCTTGGAAAAAATCATGAGCATCCCATTCACAAACGTTTTATTCGCATGAATGACCGGGCCCGCAAGCACTTTTTCACGGGGCAAACTCTCCATGTACCTCAAGAGCTCCGGAAAATACAGGTACACGGTGGCGTTGATGCGCACGATAAAGTTGGGGACGTCTTCCCATCGCGAAAAAGAGCGGAAGAAGAGCTTGACGGCATAAAGGAACTTTAGCGACATGGAAGGGTTATACCCGCCTATCGGGAACAAGATTTCGTCGTCGAGAAGGGGAGGGTAGGTCGCGTTGCGCGCGGTATTATTGGTATTGACGAGGATAGAGTACGGTACACCGTATTTCTCGAATAACGCTCTCCTCTTTTTTTGAATCGTTCGGTACACGGGGTGGTTCAGACTTGAAATCACAAAAAAATAAGGGGTGGTCGTCATACGTGTCGTTTTCTTTTGACAAGAAAAAAAGAAAAAAACAATCATGATTGTGCGCTCACCCATCATGTAAAAATTGATTTAAGACCGTGACCTGAAACGAAACAAAAAATCATGAAACCAGAATCGCTGGAAGAGCTCATGGCGCAATTCCGGGAACTGGAAACCGCGTCGAAATCCCCTTCGGAAAGCCATCACGGACCATCAAGCCCTCCATACCCCCAAAAACCTTTGTTTTGCTCCACGACCAGCTCTGTATCCAGGAATTTTCCCGTTTTTTCCTGGAAAAACCGGGCGTCGTGGTACCCCTACCTCTTGGTTCTCGGAGGCCTGTTGGTATTTGTGACGGTATTGACGGCGATTTTCCGACCGTCCTTTCTCTATTCGTCGTCGGAGGAACACGCGTTCTTGTGGAAGCGCTTTTTCCTCACAATTCTTTTTACGTATCTCTTGCTCCTTGGCACGCTGTACGGCCTCTACTATTACGCGGTCCGCTTATAGTATTTCCAATGGGGAATCAAAAATAAAAAAAAAAATAGTACAAGGATAAAAAAAAACAATGGGTGGAGCGTTTTCTTCCAACAAGGCGAAACAGGTGGCAAACGTCACGAATGATATCGCACAAAACACGTCGGCCACGACCGTCAATCAGGCCTACACGTGGAACAATCAATCGTTTAATAATTGTGACATTACGGCGTCCGAAATCAATATCCAAAATTCGTCCCAGAATATCATCAAGGCGACCCAGGTCACCGAAGCCCTCCAGAATGCGACCGTTGTCAATAACATTGCTCAAAAACTTGCCCAGCAGGCCCAGTCGAATATGGGCTTCCTTGGCATCGGATTTGCGAGCGCGTCCAATGTCGCCTCCGAGGAAGCCAATTCCACGAGCACCATCAAGAACAGCCTGGCGAGCAGTATGACCAACGTGACCGCGGTGGAAAATAATTTCACGTGCACGGGAAGTACCATCAAGCTCACGGGAGGCCTGAATATTTCCAACAGTAATTTCCAGGAGATTGTCTCGGACCAACAAACCAAGAATACACAAATCGTGGATTTGTCCAACAACTTATCCCAGGACATTAGTCAGAAGGCGTCGGCCACCGTCCAAGGTATTGCCGGTTTTTTGATTATTTTCATCCTTATCATCGTGATCATTATTGTAGGTGCCAAAGGGGCCAAGGGAGGAGGAGGAAATAGTGGTGGAGGCGGAGGTGGTCTTCACACCCTGATTACCGTAGGCGTCGTGACCGGTGTTATTTTTCTCTTGCTCGTCTGGATGGCCGCGGTGCACGCCCCTCCCTTTTTCACAAAACCCGAGGTTGTGTTTCCGTACGCCTATGCCAACCAGAATGGGACGTGTTCGAATGGAAGAAAGGCGACCCAGGTGTCGACCCGAAAAATCCATCTCGACAGCGCACCTCTCAAGTACCTGTACAATATCTGCCAGCGACCCAACCCCAATTCGTCCGGGACGTTGGCGAGTTTGTTGGATTTGGCGACCAGTTACATTATGGGTGCCAATGATTCGTCCAACAATGGGTACAATCAAGACACGATGAAATCCATCAATGATAATTTCCGCAACTCCATCCAGTCCCAGTCGTGGTGGTCCTTGGCACCCACCGACGAAGCCTTCCCCGACCTCATGGTGGGTTTCGAGTCGTATATCCCCAAACAGTTCCAGGACCCGTCCCTGGCGGGATGCCGCGTGTTTACCACGACCGACAACACGAAATGCGACCCTACGGCGTACATGAAATCGGACGGCACCAAGGTCGACGCCGACAAAAGAAATTGCCTTATTGCCAACCCCCAATTGAACCAATTACTAGCGCTATCCAACACGGCAGGATTCACCGCGTATTGCAGTAAAAGCAGTGAGCACGCGTGGTTCGCTCGTTTCGCACTTTGTCAGTATCTTGGTTTTCAGAATAATTACTACATTTATGAAGGAGAGCCTGTAGCCTATATCGACGACGACGGAAACAATCAATACGGATTTGCCAAGGACATTAACAAGAAATACTTGTTGCATATCGTGGATTTGTCTTTGGGCGATGAGAAAATGTTGTTCGCCATCAATACCGCGGTCAACATCGAATCCCAATTCGGCATCTGTCCGACGGCGACACAGGCCGTCGCGCGCCAGTTCAAGCTGTGGGGAATTTACCTGTTTGTTCTCTTGCTTCTTGGATTCTTGTTGTTCATCATCCTCAAAACACGCCGTTCCGGTCCTGGTTCATCTTCCTCCTCACGCCGTTCCTCACCTCCATCCCGACAATCACCACCTCCACACCCTCCACACCCTCCACAATCGAACAAATCAAAAAAGTAGGAAAATTTTTCCTTGGTTGAAAAAAAAAATAACAGTATTATATTATTGAATCACGAAATAGCTCATCGTTAAAGAAAACTCTCCTGAAGGTGACCAGGATCCGTCGGCGCCTTCCGAGGATTCCATGTACCACGAAAATTGGGTGGTGTCCAATTGGTCGACGGCCGCGATACCGAAATAATGGCTATTAGTGGCATTGACGGAAAGAAGGACGGTCGGTGGTGTGGTGTATTTATTTTTGAGGGTAACGATTTTCAGACCGGTGGTTCCGAATTCAAAGAGGGTATCGGGATTCTTGGAATCGGGGTCTTCCGTGATGGCAAACCACAGGACGTCTCCTGTGGCTTGCGTCCAATGTTGTCCATCCGCGTCGTGATGGTAAAGATTTACTTCGAACCCGTCCGACGAGACACGAATCACCTGGGCAATAGGTGTTCGTTGTGTCGATGTATCGTATCGAGGCGTGGCAAACACGTGGATGGTATCACCAGAACCAGGAAACGGTTGGTGGAAAGACACGGACGTGGGTCCCGAGAGTGTTACCGTCCCACTATCCACCCTGTAACCGTCGAGTGACGAGACATTTCCTTTGGACAAGACCATGTAGCTTCCGCTGTCCGTGGACGCATTGTTCCATGTCAAGAACAGATTGTTGGCCTTGTTCACCGTCATGTCTTTGAGTAGGAGGTTGATGTCTTTACTGGTGTTGAGGTACATGTTGGTATTGACCACGGAGATCTGGTCCGAACGGGAGGCAACAAAGACCACATTGTCACGCTCAAAGTCGTCCTTAATATGAATGACAGGAGTTTCACCGGTATAGAGACCAAGGACGGGTGGTATCGCAATATAGCATGGTCCGGTGTACCGCGACACGGTCTTGACCCGAACGAAAAAGGCCAAGAGGACGATGGCGCCCACGACGCCTACCGACAAGACAGGATACCTAACTTTTGGTCGTGTTTCTTTGACGGATACATAAGCGGTGATACCTATCAAGACCAGGGCGGTGACAAGCAAGGGAATATTGTACGTGACCTGTTTTTCTTTCGAGGTCGCCATATTGATGGTTCCGTACTGGAACGGGGCGCACAACCCGCTCGCACAGATACAACTCGTCGGGCAATCCTCATTGGAAAAACAGTTGCAGTATATGTAGTCGCAAAAAGACCACGGGGCCGGTATCTTGGTGAGGGACGTCCGGCACACAAAAGGCTTCCCCTTGTCGTTGCACAACGATTCAAGTTTCAGGTCGTAGGCGAGGTACACCGTTAAACCTATTCCTAGGATAAGTGGACACAGAACCCACCAATATTGTTTCTTGTACACACACACCGCCGTCGCCATGATCACGATGGCAAGACCGTTGAGCAAGACATTGAGATTGATGGGAAGGGAATACACCTTGCAAAGCGTTTTGAATTTGGTTTGATTCAAGAGACCCGGGTTCTGGGACGCATTGGAAGGGTCCCTTGGATGGACCCATTCATTCACGACGGGGCAGTTCTGTTGGCAGTACGCGTTGTTCGCATTGACCAATGCAAGGTCTGTTTCCGTACAGTATTTGTTAAAACACATGGCGACAGGGTCGCTTGTCCTGTGCAGGTTAGGAGGAGGGAGCAAGCTATTGAAACACTGGCATTGCCTTCCATTGGACAAACTGTTGAGCGTGAACTGATACATGATTTGCAGAATCGTAGGATTCGGATGCTGGTACTGGCATTCACAATAATTCGACAGGAGAAAGCGACACTGGTTGTCGTCCTTGATAACGCCCTGGCATGGATTACAGGCGTCCAGATACACACCAGTATCGTCGAGCAATTGGGTGCACAAGTCGCTTGACACGTTCTTGAACACCTGCGCCTGGTCAAAATACACCATCACGATAGGGCTCCACCTTGTTATCTTGGCCTTGACCACAAACGTGGGCATGAAAAACGTGTTGGCAGGCGCTTGGTAGACGTATCCGGTGTTGTTCAGCGCAGCATTCCCGTCAAATGGGGTCGGCGCAGCATTGGCTATCCAGGAAGAGAATCCAAAAGGGTCGGGGTCGTTGGTCGCCAAACTCTTCGTGTTGTACTCGTATTTTCCATGCGTCGTTCGGATACCCCATGCCGTGATAATTTCATACTCCGCAGACACCGGTGGTTTGGTTTGCTGGCCAAGAACGATGACCAACCGGCTTTCCTGGAAAAAGTTGAGGAGCAAAACTTTGAGCGCGTTATTCATGGCCATCCACTGTTCCTCCTTCGTATTTCCTGGGGATGGGACGGTAAGAATACTTTCAAAAGATTGAATGTCCATGTACACGTCCAAAAAATAGGCGTCTTCCTTTGAATCGTAGTATGGGGTGGGGTATTGCAGAAGCGTTTTCACAAAGTTTTGATAATCGTCGTTGGCCACGACCACCGAAGGATATTTGGGGGCATAGTACCCGCTTATCGCGACAAATGTTTGTAGTTGGCTTCCATTATCCGACAGATTAATCTGGTTGGTGAGGGTGTAACGAAACAGGGCGCCGTAGAAGAAATACGACCAACAGTAGAGATAAAAATGGAAATAAACAGTTTCCATCAAATCGTCCGGGAGCTTTGAGGGCCCGTAGGTTTTGATGGCGTCGATCCAGTCCAGCGCGGGCTGGCACGGACTTTTCAGGTAGGCGTTTTCACACGACGCAAAATTCTGGATGTTCAATACATAATGACAAAATACGTCCCCATTGTCATCGGCGGTGCCTCGGCTTCGCCATTGGGGTCCGACCGCGTACACTACCTGGTCCTTGGCCTTGTCCCCGGTGTTGGTAAACGTCACGTTGTCTACATGACCCGGTGCAGGATAGGGCGCGCTACTCCCAAACGAACAGATGGCACCACTATTTAGAGGACCCGCGCAGTGGATTTTTTGTGTCCAGTACGTGTTTTTGGTACAATACAACAACTTGTCCGTTCGAGAACATGTTCTACCGACGGTCATATCCCATACCGCGGGATGGCTTGCATCACAAGACAGTGTAGAGCAGTTGGAAGAACCTTTTCCGCTACAAAAATAATTCGTGCAATTCGTATACGACGTACTGTGATAGTCGTGGAATGCCTCGCTCTTTGGTTGGGAATCGACAAACAAGAGTTTTTCATGACACCGAAGAATATAAAAATCAACCCGACAAAAGGAAAAAATATATTCCTTGTCGGAAAATGTTTTCTTGACGTTTCCCACGGTGATGTCCATGGAATCTGGTATCGAGGGAACATCGTCGGGGTATAATTTTGGATTGTCTTTTGTATAAGGACCACAATCTGGCATTTTGTTGTTTTTTTGTTCGCTAGAATATTATTTTAAAAAAATAAAAAATAATTCAACCTAACAGTAGAGAAAAGAAAACATGGTGGTGGACATAAAACTCAAATGCGACGAGTATATCAAATACACCGCCACGTACTCCAAAGAGGATATTCGGCTACAGCCCGGAAGCAATGATGTTTTCGGTTACTTATCGATTGTGGTCCGTTTATCCGTGAATACAGAAAATGTCAATGTGTTTAATGTTTCTTATTTTAATTCAGACACCGACACGAGTTCCTCTCTTATTGTGTCGACGTACAATGCAAACCTACTTTCGCTGGATGAAAAAAATCTTTCGATAGGTACCCTGGAACTGTCGAATACAGGTCTGGGAGGGGGAAGCGGTGGTATATCACCCCCTGTTATCCAAGACTACACGGTGCTGGGTGGAAACGGAATTTATAAAAAAATTACACGGGTGGTGGCTGATTTCCGCCAGGATATTCGTGTTTTCTATTTTTTGGCACGCTCTTCCTCTTAAAAGGAAGGAACAGTCCACAATCCCGTCATGACCAACGCTCCAAACGACGCCAGAAATTGTTCAAAGTACATTTCGTTGTGCGCCGTCGTTTCCTCCGGGTCTTCAGGGTTGGTATCCAGGCCCCAGTACGTGGCGTTGGGTTGGTAGAATTTCAAGAGCTCTTGGACCACGGCCTCTTGTTCCTCCGGTGACCCTAGGAGAAAGAGGGGGATACCCCACATCCCCACCGTCAGAGGGCTGTGCTCACGCCGACGTCGCTGTCGCTTTCCGTCCGCAAACACCCATATATCTGTTTCAGGGACCAGTGTCCCGTCCATCTGGAAAAAATTGGCGCTCTGTATACCGCTGTTGTCAATATGCTCCATGAAAAACCTTGCATTGCCCAGGTACTCGAGCGCTCTTGCGTCCCCGAACCATAGATAATCGGTGCCTATTCGCCACAGCGTCCGGATGGCATCCTTGTACATGTAGTGGCCGTCGCCGTACGCATTATAGCCCAGATTCGTGGTCCAAAACCCTTCGGGCGTCATCCAGTCCGGCACGAGGCCTAAATCGTACCCCGGGCTATTCCGTAGGATAAAATAGCTCCGGTCGACAACGCGCATCCAGTCCCGTTTCTGGCTGTCCATGCGGTGAAACAAGCGGTACCAGGCCGGTGCAAAATACCCGACATTTACAAAATCGTCGCCACCCCATCCATACCCGGGCCTCAAAGTGCCCTGCCACGTGATACCCTGGTTCCACAGGTTGTCCATAATCGTCTGCGCCCTTTGTGCGTAGATATTTTCTGGTACAGTCCAGTTACCCTGGAGGATTTTTTCATGCGCCATGAGCAGTGCCGCTGCAATGTCCTGTTCGGCGTCGGTCGCCGCGCCAAACGCAGACCGGTGGTTGTTTTGGTCGACCCTCCAATCGTAGTACTGACCGTTCCACATGGTGCTTTCCGCACCCTGAAACAGACGGTGAAAGGTCGTCTCGTCGTCCATAAACAAGGCCAATAGAAGACCGTACCCCACGCCCTCGCTCACGGCGTCCCCCGGCGTCTCCGAATACGGTCGATGAATCAGAAACGGTTCACGGTCGTTGTTGGCAGAAATGATACCGTGCCATACGTTGGTGAGGGCGTTGGAGAGCTCTTGGTAGAACGGCACTGTTTGGATTGTCTGGACTGTTTGGATTGTCTGCGTTGTCTGTTCCGATATCGGAAAGGTGGTGAATGCTGTCACGAAACTACTCCACAACAAAAAGAGTGAAAGGATGAATCGCATAGAAAGATTTTTTTTTCCAAGTAAGAGAAAAAAACAAACATGCTTTCGCTTTTTCAAAAATTATTGCCCCGCATCTCCGCGACAGAAAAAATCGCCCTCCGGTGCGGGACCTTGAGTCTCGACGCCAATATCTTTAAAAACAACGTGAGAACCGTCCTTCCTTCCTACAAACTGTCTTTGTCGGAGAAAGAAAAGGATTTTCTGGGATACGAGACCCATCAATTATGTGGAATGCGCTACGGGCGCCAGAATGTACCGCTGACGGTGAACGACATGGAATTTATCCGGGAAAATGGATTCCTGGGACTCTGCCTCCCCGAGTCGTTCAAGGGAAAAGGGTTTTCGTCCTACGCCCATTCCCGTGTGGTGGAAAAAATCGCCTCTTCCTGTGTCTCGTCGTCGGTAACCGTGATGGTCCCCAATTCCCTAGGTCCGGGGGAATTGTTGGTGAAATACGGTACCCCCGAACAGAAAGCCAAATACCTGGAAAAGCTCGCCACCGGGCAGATGCTCCCGTGTTTCGGTCTGACGGGACCTCGCAACGGGTCGGACGCGCTCGGTGCTCTGGACAAGGCGAGGCTCGTCGACAATAATACTGCTATTGAATTCGAGTGCAACAAGCGATGGATCACGCTGGCCCCTGTCGCGGACCTGGTAGGCCTGGCGGTCGACGTCGAGGGCCATGGACCAACGGTGTTGCTATTAGAAAGGAACGAGGTGGACTGGGAGATGGGTCCCCGTCATCTGCCCATCGGGGCGACGTTTATGAACGGCACGATTCGCACGAAGAAACCGGTCCGTGTTTCTACCGAAAAAATACTTGGTGGACCCGCACAAATCGGTAAAGGATGGGAGATGCTCATGGAATGCCTGTCGGAAGGGCGCGGAATCTCGTTGCCGGCCTTGTCCGTCGGTGTCGGATGCTTCTTGAGTGTGCAGACGTCGTATTACGCGCGTGCGCGACAACAGTTCAAGATTCCCCTCTCCAAGATGGAAGGGGTCCAGGAAAAGCTCGGGCGCATGGTCGCCAATACGTATACGACGCTGGCGATGCACGAGCTTTTCAACGCCACGCTTTTGAAAGGAGAGAAATCCAGCGTCCTCTCGGCCATCCTCAAGTACCGCACCACGGAGCTGGCGAGAGAAACCGTGACCCACGGCATGGATATTTTTGCCGGCAAGGGCATCACCACGGGTCCCCGTAACTCCATCGCGTCCATCTATTCGCAGATCCCCATCGCGATTACGGTCGAAGGGAGCAACACGCTCACGCGGAGTCTCATCGTGTTTGCCCAGGGCATCAACAAGAGCCATCCGTACGTGGGCGACATGGTCCAGGCGCTCGAGGACAGTGATTCCCGAAAATTTTTTTCGTTGCTACCCAAAATGGTGGGGTACGTGTCGTACCACCTTCTGCGACTGTACAACCCGTTTCTCGATAAACTAGAGCACCGCAACTCGTTGTTTATCGTCATGGCGTCGCTGATGCTGTTCAAGGGGCCTCTCCTGAAAAAGAACCAGATGCAGACGGGGCGTATGGCCGACTGGATGACCCACCTGTATACGGCGTACGCACTGCTGTGGTTCCAGAAAAACAAGACGATAGAACCGTTGCTTCTCCAAAAGGTGATGCACGACATGGACGAAACCATTGCGGTAATCACAAGGGAGGAAGGCCTTGTTTGTTCATTGCTCTTTGCTCCGTGGTGGCGCTCCACACCCTTGTCGGACGCGTCCTGGACCAAGTTGTCCCAAGCGGTTCTTGACGACCGGTCTTTGGACGACCTGTTGGCGTCGTACGTCCATCTTGATGAAAAGGATCCCCTCGTCCAATTCAGGGCTCTTCACCACGAAGGAAAAAATGTGGATAAAGCACTCGTCGACGACATTATCACGGTGGATGTTTTTGAAGACCACAAAGACCCAATTAAGGAAATAAACTATCTTTAAAAAAATGGAGATTGTTCACGAGATAGCTATCCGCCTCAAGGACCGTGTCCTTGTTCTCGACAAGGACCTGGACCAACGGAACGTGGACGTGTCCAAAGGGTCCGATTGGTACTACAGGTTTCATTGCTGGAGAGGGCGTCATTACAAGAACCTGAAACAGGGTCCGGGGTGGAGTTTTCCCATGGATTCGTTTGGAACGTTATTGGAGAACACCGTAGAGAAATCCACAGACTTTTCCACCTCATTGCCCCCCAACGAGGACGGAAACATTATCGAGACTACCGCAAACGTAGAAAAAACAACCGTAGTGCCTTTACGCCATAAAGACATAGAGAGTCTTGTGGCTCCAAAAAAGCTAGTGCCTGTGCCTGTGCCAGCGCTAAAGTCAGCGCTAAAGTCAGCGCTAAAGTCAGTACCCACACCACCAACAGCACCAACACCACCAAAGCCAGCACCAACAGCACCAAAGTCAGTACAAAAAGATTACCCGTTTATAAACGGGTACGAGATTGACCTTCCTGACGAAATCCGGAAATATTTTAGACTTTACGAAGAGGCCATTTTTTCCAAACACTGAAAAAAAAAATTGAAAAATATAATGGTTTGTGAAGACCGCAAATAAAAATGGACGTTCAACTTGAAAATGCGTTAAATACACTTCGGAACAAATGTCCTTTTCAAGATAGCAAACTATGGGACCTTACGCTGCAAGAAGGAGAAGGGTTTATTGGGTTTACTACAAGAAGAAACAAATTGTCTTTTTCGATACACGGTTTTATGGTAGACATTTGTGCGACGGATGAGGATAACCGCATTAAAAGGTTTAGCGTGCTTATCGAGTTTCCCGAAAAATATACTTGTTTTATTCACGAGTGGGTATTTACCCTCCACAGTGTACGAGAAAAGGACCTACAAAATTTTACTATTGAATATGAACACCGAGTACGTGAAGAATTTACCTTTAGAAAAACGCAAAGTTGGGATGCTAGAAGGATTTTTAATACGAGCAGAGAGTATTGCGGTCTTAAACAAGTGATGGAGGCCGCGCGTCACTTTATCCAGAGCGTGATTTCGAAAGAGAACATAATCGGTTGTAAAAAAGCCAAGCAACGGCTCGCCGTGTTTGAGGAGGAACTTTTGGCCAAAAGTTGTCATCCACGACGAGTGACCCAATGGGTGTTCAACGATTTTGACCCTTTTGTGGAATAAAAACTTTCCTATGTAATAGAATCATTTTCCTATGTAAAAAATGAATCTAAACACGAAGAGTCGTGTAACAAAAAACAAATGTTTCTTTCGGCTTGTCGATTCTGTATTGACCGTATCGACGACCTCGTTTATACTCTATTGCGTGCTCGCTTTTTGATGTCCACTCGGACCGTGTTGTACAAAAATAACCATAATATTTTGGACGATACCAGAGAAAACAGTATCCTGAAACGACTCGGTTCCGGTCCTCTCGACAAGGTTTTCGTGAAAGAGTTGTGGACGATTATTTTTAGTCACAGCAAGCATTTACAGCATGTATTTTTAATTACTAGAAAACAATCCGCGCAATAAACAACCTATCCTAGAACAGGAGACGCAAGGCCGATGACGGCACACGCCATGCGTCCTCCGGCATTCCCCGTGGATTTGGATTCCATCTCTAATTTTTGTATAAGGGATTGCTTGGACCCAGAAAAAGGGTAGTTTCTTTCCTTGCACAGCCTTTTCAACGTTTCCAGAGGCATGTCCCTGTACGGTACAAATGCATCCACGTGATGGTCCATCATAAGACCACCAAGGCCGTAATCATCCGCATGTCCATGAATCACGACCGCACGACCAAGGACGCACTCGGGTTTTGTGGGGTCGAGGCTCAAGTGGTCGTCCAAAAAGGTGAGTCGGGCACATCCTTTTTCGTCCGTAAACAAATTGTTGATGAGGTCACCGGCGTGTTGTGTGGTGGTAAAGTAAGGGCTTCCGTGCGTATCCCCGTAGGGATTGAGATGTTTACCGGTGCTCTTGCATCCCTGTGTCAAGTCACCGTACTCGTGGATGTGAATGGCGTGGACCTGGTGCGGTTTGAATCCTTGTAAAGAAATAGACACCTCGACGCGGGTTTTAGGGGATGCTTGAGAAAAATGCACGGTACCGTGTACGCCGTGATTGCATAAAGGGTCGAAATACGCAACGGCTCTTGTCATTGTATTTTTTTATTCGGGGTAAAATAAAAAATTTTCCACCATTTATGGAATCCATCGAAAATGGTCGAGGTAGTACTGGAGGACCATAGTCTGTAGTGTTTTTTCCTTGGTTTCGTCCAAGAAGGGTTCGATGTAGCGGTGTGCATTCATCACCATCTTTTCACATTTCTTGGGATGCTTCTCGGCCCACTCTATCTGCTTTTCCAGGTCGCTGAAATCGTCGCGCACAGGGAGATAGTGGACGTAGGGCCTTAATGCGTCTTCCATAAACCAGCTACTCACCTGGGGTTCGGGCATCACCGCCAGGCTATTCGACGCCAGAATCCACTTTAGATTGGTGGCGACGTCGTTGCCCTCGACCGACAAGAGGTACTTGTATTTCAATAATTCGTCGAGGCTCATTTCTTCTTTCTGGTACTTTTTCCACGTCTCATGAACCGGTTTTTTAACGATGAGTCCCACATTAATAAACGGAGAGAGGGACCTTGTGTGTTTCTTTAGCAGTGTTTCCCTCGAGACGGTACGGAAAGGAATATTATTCCCGAATCCGTAGCCGGTCGGTGCACCCCGCCATACGAGCTGGGGTATCTTGTCGCGGAAAAAGGGTTCTTTCGCCCGTTTTTTGACGACATTTTCCATCCGGTCATAATGACGAACGGTATTCAGTTTCATGAGGACAGAGCCGTGTCCTCCATGTTCTGTGTCCATTCCCCTGTTTGTCATGACACGAGATTTCACGACAACGGGAAAGTTGAAGCGCTCGACGCGGTCCCGTGGATACCATACCACCACCCGGTCTCGTGTCTTGTATTTTTTATCCAGTGATGCCCACGCCACATACAAGTTCTCCACGTAGGAGGCCGGGAAGGGTAGAGATTTCCGATGTTTGTATAACGCCTCGCACGTCTCAAAACGGAGGGCGTAGTATTTTTCCAAAAATTCCTTGGGGAATTCCGACGCGTGCGTCTCGTGCAGTTGTTGCAGAGAGTGGACCTTTGGCAGAAAAAAGTCGGCGTCGTCCGTGTAGTAGAAGAGGCGGTAGTCGTTATTCTTCCCCACCTCGAAAAACTCGGAACGCCCCTTGTAGGTAATGAAAAACAAAACGAGGAGGACAATAACAACAAAAAGAGTCGCCAAGAGACCCACGTTGTCCATTTTTATTTTTGACTCGAAATAAAAAAAAAAATTAGTGTGTATGAACCAGTGGAGTCGACAATCGGAACATCGTTAAAAACGATTGGTGGGTACAAAAATATTCCCACAACTCTTCCTTTGTTTCGGGCATACCCAATTCACGCACCACACCCGATAAGAAAGTGGCCGTCTTTTTATGCATCGCGTACCCCAGCACTTTTTCTCCGCGTTGCGGAATGTATGTTTCTAGCGCCAGCGTCTCCCTCGGTGACACGGACACGGATGGGACGGATGGGGGAGAATCCTGTGGGTCCGGTACGGACGTTCCGAGAACGAGGATATCCCACGACGGCTTTTCTCGGAGTAGTTTCAACACGATCGTCAAGCTCGCCTGTACATCTTCGAAATAGGGGCGTCCGACACGGAAGACGGCCTCTTTTTCGAGCACCACGTAGTGGTCGTGACACGGGTCCTGGGAGAGGGCCACCCACAAATACACGTGAACGGGGTCCGGGGAGGTGTCGATGGTCTGAACGGGAAGTTGTCGCGATGCCTCCCATTGCACTCCGTAGACGGGCATCGTGGATTTGGGTACACAAGGGACCTCTCTGGGGGGAAGGGAAACCATGGACCATTCTTGGTCCATAGAAAAGGCCACCCGGTCGCCGGGGTAGCCGTTCCCGACGTCCTCCTCAAAGTGCTGGATGCGTCCTGGAACCCACGTCTTGTAAAAACCAAGGTCATTGTAGGCGTCGAAACCCCGGGGAGAAGGCCGTTGGTTTGCCGAGTAATACACTTCGGAATCGACGAAATGGAGCGTGGGAAAATGGATACATTGGGTTTTTTCAGAATGTTCCAACGTTTTTTTCAACGGCCTCAAAAGAGCATAGTGGTAGGCAGGGGCATCTTTTTCGGTGCAGAGGTGGTTGTGCAACGAAAACAGGGAGGAATCTTGTAGGGTGGGAGAAAGAACTGCAACGTCTTCTTTCCCCACCTCCCCGAGAAGATGGATTGATTTCCATGCTTGTTTCCATTGGCGAAGATGCCAGACCAAATCCATAAAACGGACCTGCCATGTCAGAAAAGGCACCGACAGCGTATAGTCGTCGTCCACCCTTACTTCCCATTCGTTTTCTTTATCGGAAGTATTGCACATTGTGGAGGAGTATAGCAGGATTTCGTTCGTAACACGGTCGGGATGCATCTTTAGGGGAATAGGGCAACGGAAACACGCGAATTTGATATCCGAACCGACACTGCTAAAGTCCAGAAGGGTGGTGGGGGTCTTGGTAGAAAAACCCACGTCAAAAAGGACCACCAGGTGCGCGACCAGGGGCCATAGAGGGTGATTCGAATCCTCGTCGTCCATCTCAAAGGTTTGGATGCCCAGCACCTCGGAAAAATGCTGGGGCTCGAAAGAAGGGTGGAGACGTTGGACGGAAACGGTGGAAGGATGAGCACCCATAAATTCCTTGAAACGTGGCCACGCCCCCTCTCGGTAGTCTACCGGCAACCAGTCGACGCGGAAAAAATCACCGGTTTGAAAGAGTGGTTGTGTTCGCAACACTTCCACGAGTTGTTCCTTGGTTTTCCATGTCCCTACAAAAGGGACGGCGCTTCGGTATACCTTGGTGGAAAAACGGAAACGGAAACCCAACTCCCCGCACAGCGCAAACAAGAAAAACGCGGTGAGCAGGTCATGGTAGGAAATGCCGTGGATACCGAGACTCACAGTGGTCGTGATAGGATGTTCGGCTTGCTCTGGATAAGCAACGGATTCATACGAGGCCAGAGGAAAGCGCGTACACAAGGATTCGTTCCACCCGTCCTCTTGAACAACCAGCGCCTGCGTGTCCTCCACATAACAACGGTTCGTGGTGTCGGTAATCGACGTCCCCTTCCCATTTTCAAATAGCGTTTCTCCACGCGAAAGGTACATCCTCGACACCTTTCGCGTTGCCATGGCCGATATGATGGCGGAGAGGGACCACGGACGCACAAACAGCCACCCAAACGCTTCCGTGGATAAAAACGGAACAAAAAGACGGTAACGAAAGGCACTTGCGTCTTCCTCGTTAGAAACCACAGTCAGCGTGGAAGGGTCAGTCAGCGTTTTGAAAACCACGTCATGGGAGGTGGAAACGAGGACAACCTTTTGTTCCGAGTTCGATTTCGAGCTTTCCGTCACCACAGGGGGTGAAGACAACAGGCATTCGACCGCGAGAGGGTAGTTCCGGACATCACACTTTTCCACGACCTCGGGATAGTCGATAAAGAGTTGTTGCCAAATCTCTTTTTCTTCCGTGTCTCTTCCGAGCAGATGACACGTCTGGATCAACAACCATTTGGTGCTGAACTGGTAGAGGGATGGCAGTACTCGATGAGGGGTGGTGGGAAGTACCAGGTTCCGAAACTGGGCCAGTGTAGAACGGGCTTTTTCATATTGCGCAGACTCAAAATACCATTGGGCGAGTGAAAACGGACATTCGGCTTTCGCCGGGTCCAGCACCATCCCCTTGAGGTAATGGGCGATGATATCCGCCTCGTTCTTTTCTTTATCGGTCGTTTTAAGCGCCTCGGCGCTAAAGAAATGACAAAAGTACGTGTCGTCGTTGCGCACCGTGTCGAGGTGCCAACGAAAATACTGCAATGCCTTTTCATAGTCGCCGTAATCAAAGTAACTCTGCCCAATGTAGTACACATACCGCCAGTATGTATCCACGTCGGTTTCTGTTTTCAACGCCTTTTCCATGAGCTGGGCGTCGCGGAGGTACTTGAGAGGATTCTTCCCGCGGTCATTGGTCACGTGTCTTCGTGAATGCATATAGTCCATGAAATAGTCTCCTTGGATAAAGTCCTGTGTATACGGAAGAGAATCCGCGCGGTACGGGAATTCGTGGAGAACACCACGATACTCCCATTGGAGCCTCGTGGAAAAAAGCTGTGGGCGCTGGAACCGCATACAGGTGTCGTCGCCGTACTGCAACGAATACGCGTCCGCGGTCATCTCGGAGGGAAAAATAAGGGTACCGGTAAGCAAATCGTCGGCGTCCAACACCCAAATGTAGTCCGCACGGTCCGTACGAGCACAGGCTCGCTGGAATGCCAGCGTGCGGTTATGGGCAAAGTCCACCCACACGTCCTGGAAAAGCTCTCCCGGAATACCCTTCTCCGCAAAATACCTCCGGACCGTCTCACAGGTATTGTCTGTCGACCCCGTGTCGCAGATGACCCAGGAATGTAGTTTATCGGCAACCCTGTCCAACGTATCCGTAATGACCCCGGCTTCGTTCTTGACAATCATGGCGAGGCATAGTTTGGGTGGCATGTTTTTATTTTTCACAGCGTTGTTTGTTTATATCGTTGTTTATAAATTTTCACCTACGTAGGATTCCGAACACGCATCGTCTTTCTCAAAAAGTTCTGTAACTTGGGACCCACCATCTGCCTGTTCGACAATAATCACATGTCCCGGCACGGCGTTTTTCAGCGAGGTAAGGAAGCCTGTCAGCATACCACTGTTTAGATGCTGTAAAAATCCATGTCGCTCATCCTACAGACCAAAGAGGGTTGTTGTGTCGTCATGTTTATTTATATTTATAAATAAAAATAATCTTGGTAAAGGATAGATTGTAGGTGAGAAGGAATGTCCGAATACCAACGTTCCAGAGAGCTTATCGCCATAAAATTTCAGCTGGAGAGCGATATCTCCAGCCTCATCCCCGTACCCCTTGTGTTTTCCTTTACCATTTCACGCCCGACACGCGTCACTAATCTTCCGAGTGGAATCCTCGGTGATGTTCATGTCATTAAAACAAAAAAAGGTGAAATCGTCGGGTATGCCAACGCCTACTCCTTGGTGGGTGAAATTACGTACTATTCCGTCACGTCCTTGCTTTCCCAGTTCGATTTTCTGGATAAAATGGAGCTACAGAGCGTTGCGGGAACATGGCGAGGCTTCCCTACGTTTTTTTCTGAATCCGGAAACGTTACCTTTAACAATTATCCCGCGTTACTTAATTACACACCCACGTGCACCCTTCAATCGTTTTCAATCACGGCGGACCCCGCGGGATTCTATCTTTCTATCCTCCTCAACTCCCTCTCCACCACATTCCGTTTGTACTGTACAGAGTCGGATTATGCCCAGGGGATTGTCGCGGATGGGGGAACCCAGATGACCCTCGAATATAACCAGAGCCATAGGCTAGCCACCTCTACCGACGGCCAGGATAAGGACTGGGCCTTTGTTCCGTTGTTTAACAAGACCCTTCAGTGGACCGTCGACCTTTCGACGGTACCGTGTGGTTTGAACGCCACCTTTTATTCGTCCAACCTCCAGCAGGGACAAGCGTACGCCGACGCCTGTGCCACCAATCCGGGCGCCACCGAATTCGATTTCATGGAAGCGAATAAGTACGCATGGCACTCGACGCTTCACCTGAAAAACAACGATTGTGGCCAGGCCCCTCCTATCGGATACGGCGGTACCATCAACAACCCCAAATACCTTTTCACGGATGTCAACACTACATCACAATCCAATACGTACGGTCCCGGTACCCAATACTCTATCAACACCCTTCTTCCCTTTACCGCGACGATAACACAGACGGTGGATTCATCAACCGGAAACCTCACCGTCGTCAACGTGACGTTGACACAGACGGGAGTCAATAATGGTACAACGCGTAAGATTACGGCCCAGTGGGATGCTACCAACGAGGAATACCCGGGATGGCTCGCCAAATTCGGTCAAGAAATTAACGACACCTCGTCGACCAACGGAAATGTTTTATTCTGGAGTCTCTGGACGGGTGGCCTCGACTGGCTGGAGGCTCCTCCATGCCCGGCCGGTGCCTCGGCCTCCACCGACCCTTCCTACGTCTATTCCATTTCCGGTATTTCCATCAACTAGAAATTAGACAAAGCGGATAAACTTATTCTTGGGATTGGCATATTCCACACTAATCTTTTGGGGGTCGTATTGAACGCACCCTCCCTCGCGATAAATCGGTGTGTAGGTTTTCGGGCAGATGGGGGCTTCCTTATTTTCAAGAAACGGGAGCCCATTGTACTGGACCCCGAAACAGTTGGCAAACTCTTCCTTCTTTTTGGAGACGCCAATGACGTACACGAGGATGCTGATGAGGAGTGCTACTTCCAGCATGTGAAATGCAAGGAGAACGTACATTTTTTTATTCTTTCTTTTTTTTCTACTCACGGGCAAAAAAAAAAATTTTGTAATTCTTTCCCCTCCTATTCTTTTTGGTCCAAAAACTAAACAAAACTTCTAAAACTTGGCCTTGAGGTCCGGGTCGGACTGAAAGGGAGCCGTATCCATAAGCAACCTCAAAATGGCCGACTTGATGGCCTCAACATCATCCGGGGTATCGAGAAGAGTCCCAACGTTCACCGGATCAATTCCCTCCTCGTCTTGTGCTTGGTGTTGCGGTTTTGTTTCCTTTGGTTTCGTGTCCTTTGGTTTCGTGTCCTTTGGTTTCGTGTCCTTTGGTTTGGTGTCCTTCGGCAAAAGTCCTTTGAGAAATTCAAGCAACGTCGCCTTGGTCTTGCCGTGTCTTTCCTTGTCGAACCCTTCCTTTTTGGAGCATGCCTCGAGGAGCTCGGCCTTGCTCATCCTGGACAGGGACGACGCCGTTTTTTTCTTCTCGAGGCTTGTGCTTGTCGTGGTGGCTGTTGTCGTGGCTGTCGTGGTGGCGATAGGATGGGGTGCTTGTTCCGTGGATGCATTTTCTACTGTTGGTGGTAATAGGGTCGCTCCGGTCGCTCCAGTCGCTCCGGTTACTCCAGTCGCTCCTGTCGCTCCGGTTACTCCAGTCGCTCCGGTTACTCCAGTCGCTCCGGTTACTCCAGTCGCTCCTGTCGCTCCTGTCGTGGCACTTGTCAAGAATTGGACAAGAACCTCTTTCTTCTCGCGGGCCAACGATTTCTTGAAATGGGGAAGGAGGCTCGCTTTTTCCAAAAGTTCCTTCTTGGACAAGGATTGCAAGGACGTCATGGATATTGTTTCTGTGATGTTTTGAAAATCGTGTGTAAAAAAAAAAAATCTTCACTTTTATAAATTCAAATGTCGAGGTGCCAGCAATTGAGACGAAACAGCGGTTTGCTACAATCCTTTATCCACGCCATGAACGATTTTCACACGCGCAACGAAATCATGGCGTATCATCTACGGCATTCCAAGAACCTGACCCGTTGTCAGTGGTGGGGAACCTTTGTGGTCCGTCAAGAGAAAGGCGCCCTACGCATCGTGGACCCGGACCCCCTGTGGAAATCTTCTTTCAAAACATCCACACTCGAAGGATTCCTACGGGATAAACGCCTTCACGGTAAAAAATCACCGTGTTCCATCATTTTTACGGTTTGTCTGTTATACGACACCAATCTCGTCCACTACGTCTCCTTTGTGTACACCGACCGGGTCCTCGTCAGCTTTGACCCGGGGGTCGCTTTGTACCCCCACGGCCAGAAAACGATTGTTCCCCTCGTCCACGACGCCTTCAAGGCTTGTGGACTCTTGGATTCCCATTCGGTCGAAGGCGCGTGCTCCGACTTTTTATTCAAGAAAAAAAAACACGGGGTCCAGTTCAACGGTTTAGTGCATAACACGCTTCCCGCGGACGCGTTCTGCCAGTCGTGGACCCTCTTTTTCCTGGTCCGTATGCTCTACCTTCCGGACCGTTCCCTCCAAAAAATTCGTGAATTTCTCAAGGATTGGTGCGCCATCCCCCCCTCCGACCGTGAGTATTTCATCACGTCCTTTTTCATCCTACCGACCCTGACGTACTTTCCCAAGATTGCCGACCGGTACCTCGAGCTTATACACCACAGCCATACCAAGGCGGAGGCCATCGAACAGATCTTTGCACCGCTCGAACAATGTTTTTTTCCGAAGCGCAAGAAAAAGTCATAAACATGGAATTTTTTTATCCCTATCGTAGTTACGGCTTGGGTGCTTCTTCGATTTTACCGGGTTCCGGTGGGGTCGTTTCGTCTTTTTCGGCATTTTCCTTGGCCTGTTCATTAATCGCGTCCATTTGT
>Ga0114966_10000681_pt1 | contig 32630 bp, 43 predicted proteins | sample M_130207_XF_Meta_FD_87029 | JGI IMG/M metagenome (GOLD analysis project Ga0114966, IMG submission 87029) | Freshwater microbial communities from Lake Montjoie, Canada to study carbon cycling - M_130207_XF_MetaG | ecosystem: Environmental > Aquatic > Freshwater > Lake | place: Lake Montjoie... | reverse complement strand
GCGTTGATAAGAAGTGCGAACAAGCCTTTAAAATTCACGAAACAGATAAATCGGGTCTTTCCATTATTATCACAAAAAAACGAAAGATGATGATAAGTAAGCATCTTGTAGCAGAAGTGAGTTTGTCATTTTATTCTAGTTACACGAAACAAACAGAACAATTTACCTTTAAACCATCCGTGATAGAATTCAAGGAACACAATTCTACACATTATTCAGTTTATTCAAAAGAATTAACTCAATTAAATGAACAAATTATTAGTAATAATCAGTATTTTTTACAGAACCTCATAAGGGTTTATAAAAACGTACACTCTTTTATGAAGATATCCTATGAATATTTAATTCAGTGTATTCAAAAATTGGATGTTATGAATACAAAATGTGAAATTACAAAAAAATATAATTATTCAAAACCTGTCTTGGTAAAAAGTGACCAATCCTTTCTTAGTGCTACGAAGTTGAGACACGCGCTCATTGAGCATTTGGATAAAAATGAGGCCTATGTACCTAATGATATTTGTCTCGGAAAAGAAACAAAGGGTATCCTATTGTTTGGAACAAACGCGGTCGGGAAGACAAGTCTAATTAAATCAATTGGTATATGCATTATTATGGCCCAAGCCGGTCTTTATGTTCCGTGTAATTTAGAATATTGTCCATATGAATATATTTTTACCCGTATTATTGGAAATGATAATATTTTCAAAGGTCTATCTACCTTTTCTGTAGAAATGAGTGAACTTCGCGTTATTTTACAGAAATGCAATGGACGTTCTCTTATTTTAGGTGATGAGTTATGTTCTGGTACTGAAATAGATAGCGCGTTAAGTATTTTTATTTCTGGACTAGAACATATGTACGAAAAGAATAGCAGTTTTATTTTTGCTACACACTTTCATACTATACAAAATTTTAAAGAAATAAAGGAAATGACTCGTCTGGCTATGAAGCATTTAACGGTTGAATACAATCAAGAAATTAAAAAATTGGTTTATGGACGGGTTCTACAAGATGGCGCAGGCGAAAGTGTATATGGTCTAGAAGTATGTAAATCATTAATGTTGTCAGACACATTTTTGAAGCGAGCCTATGAAATAAGAAATAAATACTGTAATAAGACATCTGTATTAACAATGAAACAAAGCACATATAATAAGGATAAACTTCGCGGTATTTGCGAGTTTTGCAAAGAGAATATGGGGACTGAAATACATCATTTAAAATATCAAAAAAATGCTGTAAATTCTCACATAGATACTATGCAAGTAGACCATTTGTCAAATCTTGCAAATATTTGCGAAAACTGTCACAGGCATATACACGCGCTTCATCTTGTGTATGAAAAAAAGAAAAATATGGAAGGAGGGTATAGTATAATTCTTAAACATTTATAATAAAATTGATTTGAAAATAATATGTATAATTAGAATAAAATGCTCATTCCTGTAAAATGTTTTACGTGTGGAAAAGTGATTGGCGATAAATACAACTATTATCTCTCGGAAATTTCCAAGAGAAAGGGTTATGTTAAGGAAGAAGAAATTCAGTACTTGGATGAAAGCAGTATTGATAAAACGGTTGAAGGTGTTATTTTGGATGAATTGAAATTAACAGATATGTGTTGCAGGAGACATTTTCTTACACACGTAAATATATTCTAATATAATAATGGTAAAGACTTATAAACGTAAATTATCAAAACGTAAAACAAAAAGAAGAGGTAAAGGAAAGAATTTAGTAGGAGGAGGATTTAGTGAAGCAGGTTCTATGATTTCTTATCTTTTTAATAGTGGGGTAAATATTTTTACAATTCCTCCTCCTACAATGAGTTCTGGTGACCCGAGAATATCAAACCAATTTATTTGACAAAATAATATTTGAATATTATAATGGCACGTTTTAAGAAACCCGAAATTTCTCCCTTTAATCTTCGTAAAATGTGTACTCCTGCAACCATTTACTTTGTAATTTCCCTAGTTGCACTAATTCTTTTAGGAATCTCCAATCTAAATTCATCTGATCGTTTATGTATAGGCGATTATAGTTGTTATGTAGGAAACAATACCATTGTCTTTGTATTGAACGCCATTTATATATTATTCTGGACCTTTATTTTGGATTTGTTGTGCAAGGGTGGTTATGGTTCATTATCGTGGTTTATTTTGCTTTTACCTTTTATCCTCACATTTTTATTTTTAACTATGATTATGATTAAAAGTCCATAATTAGACAAGTAAATATATATAAAAAATAATAATCTAAAATATAAAAGATGAGTATAGAAGATTATCATTTTTCATTTATTGATAGATATTTTAAAGAAACATCTTTAGTAGAACATCATATAAGCTCTTGTGATAATTTTTATGATGTAAGTATTCCAAAAATATTTGCAGATATGAATCCTATTAGGTACTATGGAATTATGGAATTAGATAAATATAAATACAGCGCAAGAATTTATATTGGAGGAAAAAATACGGATAAAATTTATTACGGTAAACCTATTGTGTTTGACGAAAATAATCAACATTATATGTTTCCAAACGAAGCGAGACTACGGAATATGACCTATGGTATATCCATTCATTATGACGTGGATATAGAGTTGGATGTTTTAGAAGGAGATGAAATTATAACAATTGAAAAAAGAATGCCCCAAGGTGACACGCATTATTTCCTTGGAATGTTCCCCATAATGGTTCAGTCTAAATTATGTGTTTTGAAAAATATGCCACGCGAAACTCGCTTTTATATGGGCGAATGTAAAAATGATTATGGTGGCTATTTTATTATAGACGGAAAAGAAAAGGTTTTAATACCGCAAGAGTATTTTGGTAATAATCTCATCTATACAAGACTAGTAAAAGATAACAAGCACGATTTTTCTGTAGAAATCCGTTCTGTTTCTGAAGATATATCTAAACCCCGTAGAACTTTAGCAATCAGACGTGTTATGGCGAGCAACTCATTATCAAACGAACACTTTTTAGTATTTATACCTGATGTTCGTCAACCGGTTCCACTTTTTATTTTAATGAGGGCGCTTGGTATTCTAAGTGATAAGGATATTTGCAAAACAATATTATTGGATATTGAAAAAAATAAACAATATTTGGAATTATTGCGACCTTCTATTCACGATGCAGGGTGCGTGTTTAACCAGAAAAATGCGCTTGAATATATTGGGTCGTTTACCAAGTATCAAACAATCCATTCAGCCTATAAGTGTCTCGTCAATCAATTATTACCACACGTAGGTGAAATGAATTTTAAATCAAAGGCTTGTTTTATTGGACATATGGTTTTTGAATTACTAAAAGTCATAAAAAAAGATGACCCGCCTACAGACCGTGATAACTATAAGTATAAAAGAGTTCAAACGACAGGAGAACTTATGAAGGACCTTTTTATTGAATATTCAAAGGAAATGTATACCGAAATTTATAAGGATATTGATAAAGAATTATATTACCACGAAGGAACCTATAAAGATGAAGAACCGGTGACAGATAAAAATTATAAGTTTTTAAATCTATTCGTAGATGAGTATTTTAATAAAAGGATTTTAGAGGAGGGCTTTCGTAAGGGTTTCAAAGGTAATTGGGGGTCAAAAGCGCATACAAAAAAGGTAGGAGTCATTCAATCTTTAAACAGACTTACCTATCATTCCTTTTTGAGTCATATGCGCAGAGTAGATTTGGATATTGACGATTCTAATAAGTTAGTTGGACCGCATTTATTGCACGGGTCGCAATTCGGTTTATTTGACCCCATTGATGTAGGTGGTAGTGTCGGCATTGATAAACAAATGGCGGTTTTATGTAAATTTACAAAACATATTTCTATTCACGACATTTCAAATTGGATTCAGGAACATATGACAGAGGATGATGTTAAAATAAATTACATTGAAGAAGCAGACTATGAAGACCTTGAAATTAATACCAAGCTATTTATTAACGGGGTTTGGATAGGCTTTATAAAAGACCCTATTAAATTCAAAAGAAAATTTATTCTTTCGCGAAGAATTGGATTGTTATCACCCTTTATAAGTATTTCATTTAATATGAAGTACAAGACCATTTATATATTTAGCGATGAAGGGCGTGTAGTAAGACCGCTCTTTTATTTTGATAACCAACAAGTAAGTTACGGCAAAGACAAAGACAAACGCTCTTGGAGTCAGTGTGTAAATGGTCTTTTTAATACAAAGGCCGAACCTTTTTTATCAAAAAAAGTATTAGACAATAAATCGTCCAAGGATATTATGGATGGTCGGTGTATGATTGAATATCTTGACAATTCTGAGGTAGATATGTGTTATATTACAACATCACTTGATAATGTTGGTCAAAATCACGAATATACTCATCTAGAAATACATCCATCTGTTATTTTCGGTATTATGGGAAATCAAGTTGTATTTCCAGAAAATAGCGCTCTTGCTCGTAATGATTACAGTTGTATTCAAGGGAGACAAGCCATTTCTATTTATCATACTAATTTTTTACATAGGATTGATACAACTGGCGTTGTTATTAACTATGGACAGAAGCCTCTGGTTAAAAGCAGATATACAAAATTTATTAACAATGAAGAACATCCTTACGGTGAAAATGCAATCATTGCGATAATGGCGCACACAGGATACAATGTAGAAGATTCTATTTTAATAAATGAATCTGCTGTAAAAAGAGGGTTGTTCAATATTACCTATTATAGTATGTACGAAACTTATGAGGAAACCACTAAGTTAGGAGTAAGTAGCGAAAAAAGAATAGGAAATGTATTAAATTATGGAGCCAAAGGAACAAAACCTGGATATAACTATAATGAACTAGGCGAGAATGGTATTATTAAAGTAAACACTATTATTGATGAAAAAACGGTTATTATTGGAAGGATACAATACCAATTAGAGAATCCAAATGAAGTCACTGATGCAAGTATCTTTTCAAGTAAAGGTCAAAGTGGAATTGTAGATAGGGTATATTTAACCGACAATGTGGAAGGGAGACGAATTGCAAAGGTTCGGATTCGCGAAGAAAGACGGCCTTGTATTGGAGACAAATTTTCTAGTAGATGCGGTCAAAAAGGAACTATCGGTACTCTTATACCAGAAGAGAATATGCCTTTTACAAAAGATGGTATAAGACCCGACCTTATTATTAATCCACATTGTATGCCAAGTAGAATGACTATCAATCAATTAATTGAATGCTTATTCTGTAAAATGGCGGTTCAAAAGGGTACTTCTATTGACTCCACGCCCTTTGTAAATAAAGGTTCAAAACATAAATTGGTGGGAACATTATTAAAAGAGTTTGGATGTCATTCTTCGGGAAATGAACTTTTATACAACGGAATGACTGGCGAGCAAATAGAAAGCGACATTTATATGGGTCCTACTTACTACACGCGTCTAAAGCATATGACCCAAGATAAAATAAACTACAGAGCAGGTGGTCCAAGAGTTGCTTTGACGAGACAAACCAACCACGGAAGAAGTAAGGATGGAGGACTAAAGATTGGTGATATGGAAAGAGATTCTATTGTTTCTCACGGAATGAGTGCATTTATGTGTGACTCTATGATGAAACGTGGTGATGCTTATCGTATGGCTATCTGTAATCATTCCGGTACAATTGCTATCTATAACAAGGAACAAAATAATTTTTATAGTCCTATTGTTGACGGACCACTGGCCTTTGAGAAAACAGATTCCGAGACATTAACCCCGTCCTTAATTACAAAATATGGAAGGGAATTTAGCATTGTAGAAGTACCGTATTGTCTAAAATTATTAATACACGAATTAACTGCAATGAATATTCAAATGAGACTAATTACATCTGATAACATAGAAAATTTAACCTCTTATGGTAAACATAATTTGGGTAAATTAAATAAATTTATAGAAAGAGCCGAGAACTTTGAACCTGAGAACTTTGAACCTGTTGCTTTAAAACCATTGCCTTTAAAACCTAAAGCGTTGAAACCAAAGACCGTAACTATAAATCCAACTGTTACAGAACTAGATGTAAACGAACAAAAGGCTCTGTTTCACGATATAGAAAGACTTAAAAAAAATAATATATACTCTCCTGCAGAAGAAGAAAAAAGCAAACAAAGTATTTTAGAATTAAAAAGGGAACTAAAGGAAGGAAATATTAGCCAGGAAGATTATAACAAATTATTAATACCTGAAATAAAAGAGAGTCCGTCTGATGAATCAAATATGTCTGATGAATTATCGGAAACCAATGTAACAAATGAGACAAATGTGTCTAATGTAACAAATGAGACAAATGTGTCAAATGAGACAAATGAGACAAATGAAACAAGTGAGTCTAATGAGTCAAATGACTCCAATGTATCAGATTCTGAACTACAAGAATATACACCTCAAGTAACCGAAACAAATAAGATTATAAAATTGATTTGATTTAAATATAAATGTAATGTTATATAAATGGAGTCCAAAAGCAGTTATCTAAACCAATTATATAAATCTCGTAATAATCTTATCTATTATCTTAAAAATATGGGATTTGATTGTGAAGAATACGAAAATTTTAGTATGGAAGAAGTAGACTCTATGCAAAAATATGAACAATTAAATTTCAAGGTTTCAAACTCAAATGAACAATGCTTTGTAAAATATATGACAGAAGATACGACGACTAAAAAGACGACTAGCAATCTCATCAAAAAGATTAACATTTCGGGTATTGTAAGTGAAGTGTTTTTAGATGAAGAAGTAATAAAAAATACGGACACTCTTGTTATTATTACGAATGAATATTCACAAGAAAGTATTCACAAAAGTCTTAAAAATATTTGGGAATTGGAACATTATTATGTTGTTATCTTTGACTTGAAACAATTACAGATTAATATTTTAAAACACAACTATGTTCCAAAGCACGTAAAACTAACAGACAAAGAAAAACAAGAACTGTACCTAAAAATAAATATAGAAAATGATAAACAATTACCTGAGATTAGCAGGTTTGACCCTGTTGCAAAAATTATCTTTCTACGACCTGATAATGTTTGTAAAATAACACGGTTTGATAAAATCTCGTATACAAATGAATATTTTAGGATATGTGTTTAATATTTATAGTATATAATGTCTTCTGAGGATATAATAAATCGTATTGATAAAAATAATTCAGCAGAGGAATTAAATAAAAATACGCAATCCATTTATGTTAACGACCTGGTCTACGTAATATGTAAAGTATTTTTATTTGTAGTATTAGGAATAATTTATGTAGTATTTTTTAAAAATACTGAAAATATGAAAAACGTTCTGGTGGATGCAAAAAATAATATAGTAGAAAAAATGAAGGCTATAAAACCAAGTGAAAAACCTACTGTAAACAAACCTACAAACTCTGTTGAGGTTAAGGCGACCAATAAACCAAATCCTTAATAATATATATAATATATAAATGGCGGTTTGTAATCAAGAGGCTATATTAAAAGAAATAAGAGGACTTAACGTCCAGGATTGCAAAGAAACTAAAAAAGAAAATTATTATCATCACACTTTTATAGAAACTGCGCCTCAACAAAGACAACGATATCCTTATCCATATAAATTAATTGATTGTGACGACACTTGTAAAAAAAAAATAAAATATAAAGTAGATCTTGCAAATAGGTCTGCAGTGTTTATTAAAAAAAATGAGGATGTGACAAAAGAAAGTAAAAATACTACAAATAAAGCATATACACTATTTTATATTTGGTTTATTGTTATGGTTGTCATTATTTACGTACTTATCATAGCAGTTTTTTCAGAAAATTCATATCATCCGCTAATGAATATTATTATTATCATTTTTTTAGTTTATATGTCTTATTACCTGTATCATAATTTATCTTTTGATTTATCATTCTAAATATATCTTTATAAATAAATGTCCTTTTATCGTTACAATGTAGAACGAAATGAATTACTTAAAACTTATGATGAGGCAGAAAAAAATGTAAACGGACCAAACCCATACGATGAGACCTATAAATCATACGAGTCAATACACAAAGAAACTGAAAATATATTATTAAGAGAACAAACCGTATTTATTATGACAAGTACTGTAACTGTCCTTTTAGTAACATATGCTCTACAACAATTGTAAAAATAATAGTATATGGTATATGGAATTTAATTATAATAATTTAGTTGATATCCCTACAGATAGTTCTAAAAATAATGAAATTATCCAAAAATTTAATAATATTTTAGAAAAAAATAATTTTAACAGTACTTTTAAAAAGAAACTTGATGCAATAAATACACAATTCAAAGAAGAAAGAGAACCTTATGACGAAATTGTTAATAAAATAAGATGGAATACTTATTATTATAAAAAATATCGCCAGCAAACAAAGATGTTATTTTTTATTATTTTTATATGCATTTTAATGATTGCTTTATCAAAATTACATTCACGATATCCTTACTTTGATGAGAAGGCATATAGTTTGGTTATTGGTATTATATTAGGTTTGGTCTTTATTCGCGTCTTTCTTGAATTATGGGACCTTTATATTAGAGATAATAAAAATTTTGATGAATATGATTATTCTGTTTATGGAAAACCATCAGGAAATATAACTGAACTCAACGAGAAAAGTAACATAGATATTAAAATCTGCAACAAACCAATAACACCTGAATCTATTAACTCTTCATTTTTAAATAAATATGTTTAAGTATATAATGGCTTCTAACATTAGAGGTTCTACTATAGTTGATGATTTAAATTCATTGATTACGGACTTGAATAATAATAAACAATCAAGGGACACTGACCTAATTTATTATAATATTATGATGGAATATGACAATTTCTTAACTGATATTGCTTTTTCTGATAAAGTAGATGATTTAGCTGACCCTTTAACAAGTGGCTACAATTCTATTAATGGGAAAAAAAATATGATACAAGATAAAAAAATAAACATTAATACATATTATAGAAAACTCTATGATAAAAAAATTAAAATAATGAAAGAAATTATTATTATCTGCTGTCTAGGATTAATAGGTTGTTTTCTTTTAAATAAACAACTCATAGGCGATAAGTTATTTTCTATGTATTTAGGACTTGTATTGTCTATAGGATTTATAGTAGTTTTTTATGACCTATGGGACCTTTATATTAGAGATAATAAAAATTTTGACGAATATGACTATAGTGTATACAAACGGGATATATCTAATAATATAGTTTCAACAATAAAGATGCCAATAGATTTTGACTCGGAGAACAATTGTTAATTGTTAAAATATTTTAATATATCATATGCCAGAATATACTGATACCCGTTCCTATGCGGCATTTAAAGATGGCTATAATGCAGGTGTCGCGCGTGACGAACAATCCAAAGATCGCATTTTATCAAGAGCAAATCAAGCATTATATGAAGATTGTAAAAAATATAGTACAATTTCTTCAAAGGATATCAATTATTTTGCTCCGCCCACTGTAAAAGCAGAAAGCACGGAAAATTTATTTATCTTATACAAAAATGATGTTGAATTTACAAACTCTTTTCAAGAACAAGTATTACAAGATGAAAGAAACTATTTTGAAAAAAAATACAGTAAATCCGTTTATAGATACTTACTTGAACAAAGAACGAAATATAATGCGGATAAAGATTTAATTATTGAGACAGATGTTTCTAAATGTCCTACAACCACGAATCCAGGGACATCTGGAGGAAATAATGGAAATAGTTGCAAAAGCGAACAAGAAAAATGCACTAATACAGTTAATTCATTGTTTCAAAAATTAAGTAAATTTTATCCGTCTATATCAGCAGAAACAACCTTCAGAAAAATAGAATATCGCGATGCAGAGCACGAATTATTAATGACCATTAGCCATTTTATAAATATCATTTATTACGTCCTGCTTTTTATAATGATAATTTTATTAGCAAGTAGTAATAGATTGCTAATAAGGGAAAGGTTCTTAATCTATTTTTTATTAGTATTGTTGCCATTTTTATATCCATATCTATTTAATATCGGTAAAAAAATATTTAATTCGCTTTTTATCAGTAAGCCTATTCACGGTCCTAAAAACGCATTTGTAGAAATACCTCCACCAAATATTGACGGATTTAATAATTAACTTTCTATCTCTTCCAATGATAATTTACTCCAGCCTTCTTTTGGATAAGGTCCGAACTTTTTGATAAGATAATCTTTCAAATCTTTAATGGGTACAGTTTTACCGTTTCCGCCGTGATTCGCCATAAACCAATTTTTAAAGGCATCATTTATAACGGTAATCTTTAATTTATTTGGTTGAGGTGTCTCGTGAACCTTAAAGCATAGATTTATAAACTCCAAGTATATATCTTGCTTCTGTCTGTATTTCTCGCTCGCCACTTTCACTTCTTCGCAGTCATAGACTTTACCTTGAAGTTCATATGCAATTTCAGTTAGCATACTCAACATTACCGGTGCCCATTTCTCAAATTTTTCATCCAGTTTCTCGTCTACTGGAAATTGATGAGGATAAAGTTCATTAGGAAATTCAGGATCATTGTATGGATTCTCTGTAAACTTTGAATCAAATGGAACTAGACGAATACGACGCCACGTTCCATCATCATTACTTTTAAATTCAAATAAATTATTAGCGCACACTGCCAACTTAAACTGTGGAATAAAGGTGATACTTTCTTTGAATAACGCGCGACATTGAATCGGGTCACTACCTGTAATCTCTTTCATAATACCTTCGTTAATTACATCACCCTTTGTTGGCTCTTGCATCACTGCGTAGCGTGTTCCAACTAATTGACAAATTTCCGAAGAAGTAGAACCAATACCCGTCCTCTTTTGAGTGATTAGAGTAATCGGGACTGTCGCCTTGTACTGACCCAAAACCTTTGACATCAACTCTACTAATTTAGACTTACCATTTTTACCCGTTCCAATGTATATATTAAAGGTTTGGTTTGGATTATTACCTAACAAGGTCGAAGCCAAATGTTGCCACATATATTTTTTGATATTTTCATTCGGAAACAGTTGACTCATAAAACCATTCACTTCTTCAATGACATCAGGACAAATTCTTTTGTATTCTGAAAGAGGTTTATAATCAATACCGGTAGATAAACTAATATAATCATCGTGTCTTCCACGTCTATGTATCTTTGCTTTAAAATCAATCACATAATTATTGCACCCAAGCAAATAATTATTTGTATTTAGTTTTGCATAAAAGTCCTTATCGTGAAAGATGTCAATCGCTTCTCTCATAATATTATTTTTTCTCGCCGTATTTTTTAGTATATCTGCTGTAACCCCTGCGCTGTTTACATTCTTTTTCTGCTGATGAAACATCTCGGGTTTTAGTTGGTCATTGTGTTCGTTTGCAATCATTTTAACCCCCTCGTTCGTTATATCGGTATAAATCTTAAACATTTCTGTTGAAATTTTATTACGTAAACTAGAATCCGCATCAATGGTTTCCCAGTGATTATTACAAAACTCATACCATATTTTTTGTTTCGGGTTTGCACATACAAATATATCTTTATACATATGATATAAAATAATGGCCAAATCATAATCAGTATTATGACTGAAACTATATTTGACAAAATGACTCACTGTATTTTTGTATATTTTACGGTATTCTGTTTCATTAGATTCTTTGCACCAATAAATAATAGACCTCAGTGTAAGCCCATCTGTATTCTTATTAAACCCAATCCATTGCTCGTACATATCCATAATAGAATCATAATCAAAGGATTCTGACTGTGAACTAAATTTTACCCAAATCGTAAATAAACGAACATCCGTATTTTTTAGCGCCCATCCAACACGAATCCATTTCGCATAACTATTTGACCCCCAATATTCAGTAGGTAAAATCATAACATATTCATAAGCCTCTTGTAATTTGTGTTCTGCATAAGATAAACTACCCATTAGACCTTCAATATATTCGTCAAGTTCTTCCTTATTGCTAATTCTACACGGTGTCTTTGTAATAAATGCGGAACTTTCTAAAGTCTTCACTACCTTTACAGATTTTTTTCGTGTATTTATTGTAGATTCATATTCAGTCTGAATATCAGGATTGTTTTGCATAATAACCAAATTTTGATTACGAGCAGTTAAATTTTCAAAATTATCTAGAATCCAATCCATTATTACAGCCCTTTCTTTAATCTCCCAAGCATCCTCTACGACCGCCGCCGAAAAGATATACTTAAGTTTGTAATCTTCCTTTCCAGGCTTTTTTGAACCATATAATTGCCAATTAGAATATCCTTTTATCACAGATTCGTCAATCACATCTTCCCACGAATTTGTAATAGGAATGTCATTCCAAATGTTCTTAATTTCTTTAATCAAATAATTTCGTAAGATAATTTTACAAGTATAGTCCATTTTTACATTTATAATAATATGGATACCATCCTTCGTTTTATCTTCTTCCATATTGACATTATTTTTTTCCATTACATAACATTCAACCGTTTTCCCTCCATCTAACTTTATCTTTCGTATGCCATCTAAAATACAAACAATTATTTCTGTAATATGCTTTTTAGTATGCTGTCTCTCCTCAATATCTACATTATACCTAAAATCTAAATCAATGAGAATGGGTCCTTCGTCTAATTGTTTCTCTGTCAAAAACGCGTTTGTCTTATTGACTAGGACTGCTTTTTTATAAAGGGCGTAAAACTCATTTATATTCTCTAACGGTATAGAATAACATCCTCCGAAAACATTTAATTTTGTATCGCCAATCTTTGTATGTGTATGTTCGCCTCCTTTTGTTTGAAACTTTTTAAGAAAGGTGTCCATAGACATTCTTTTTAGATATATTATACTCTTTATTTTTATCTCAATTTTATTTCTAAATTTTTCAATTTAAAATTAAACGTACATAGTATTTATTATGAATCGTAATATAAAGCGTATTATTATTGATTATAAAGAAATATTAAATGACCCTATTGAAAGAATCTATTATATCCACGACGAGACAAATATATTAAAAGGTTACGCAATGATTATTGGTAGACAAGATACGCCTTATGAGGATGGATATTATTTTTTTGAATTTACATTTCCAGAAAATTACCCCTTTAGTCCGCCCCTTGTAACTTTTATTAATTATGACGGCACAACGCGATTTAATCCAAATTTATATATTGGCGGAAAGGTATGTCTTTCTATTCTAAATACTTGGGACGGAGAGAAATGGAGTTCTTGTCAATCTATAAAAAGCATTCTGCTTACTTTAAGCATTTTAATTTTAAACGAAGAACCTATATTAAATGAGCCAGGTATTACGCGGGAACATCCGTGTTTCAAAAACTATCACAAATTGATTGAATATAAAAACATTGAGATTTCTATTTTGAAATATTTAGAAGAGAAAAATTTACCCGAACCTTTTCAACCTTTTCATCCAATTATGATAGAACATTTTAAAACAAGATTTCCTTTTATATGCGATAAATTTAAAAATCGTAATAAAGAATTTTGTCATTTATCTATTTTCAATTCAAATGTAAATGTGTTAAATTATTGTTATTTAAACCTTATTTTAAACGATATGTATAATAGAATAAAAAATTGATTTTAAATAATTCATTATATTAATACATAGAATGAACTTTTGCGTGAAGTGCGACAATATGTATTATATGAAGATAGACTCAGAGGAAAATGGAAAACTTATTTATTATTGCCGTAATTGCGGTAACGAAGATTCAAACATTTCACTTTCAAACTTATGTGTCTCTACTTATGAAGAAAGTGACGCACAAAAAAATAATAAAATAAATGAATTTACAAAGTTTGACCCCACTTTACCACACGTTTATAATATTAAATGTCCGAATGATAATTGCGATTCAAATAAAAAGGATAAAGCTGCAGATGTTATTTATATTAGAGTGGATGATACAAATATGAAGTATATGTATTTATGTGTAAACTGTGACACAAGTTGGACGCCTTAAACGAGGTGCGGAAAGATTTCTTCTATCAATTCAATCACCATAAATAAAAATACAATCAGTTTATCTTCGCCTTCTAAACATATTTTTTTTGACCACGGGTTAAACCAGTATAAGAATAATAAAAGGGATGCATTATAATACAAGAATCTGATTCAAATATAAATATATAAGAACATATAAATAATAATAAAATATGCCAATAAAATATATCGTATTAAGCGAATCAAATCATTATGATTGGGTTGAGGGTTTTACAACATTAGCAGAAGCAAAAAAATTGTTGAAAATGGAAACCGAAACATATTATATATTCAAGTACGTTCATCAAAAAACAGAACCATTTCAAATGAAAATAAGATATCCTATTGGTGCACATTATGATTGTTTAACAATAAATGAATATAAAGATGAAGTATTTGAAGAAGACGATGATTATATTATTATTACACCAGATGATACCTGCGATAATGGTAGTTTAATTTTAACACATAAACCATATACGGAAAAGGTAAATCAAAATGTTGTTTTGAAAAAAGAAACAATTAAATCATCTGAATTAAGAAGAGGTGATATGTGTATTGTAAAAAATAAAATATATAAAATAACTGCTATATGGTTTGAACCTACACTAACAACAAATGGATTAAATCGTAATTGGAGATTTATATTATATTGCGAAGAAGATAAATCTACAATAGAAAGAATTTATCAACACGAATTTCAATTAGAACTTGATGTGAATTCTTATGTTGAAATGGAAATATAAACTAATATAAAGACTATTTTAAATTACGTCGTAAAAATGTCTTATGCAGAACAAGCAGAATTATACCGATAATTTTTTGTTGTATACAGGATATTTGGAGTATTTATGTTTTCAGTTACAATGGATAGTTCTTGGCTTATTCTATTTTTTGATTTTGTAAAAGAATATTTGTTTTTATTTGGAAAAAATTTCAACTATCTACCACCGTTTATAGTGTTAAAAATATTATTTGTGATTTTCTTACATACAATCTATAATCCTAACCATTATATTAAAAATTGAATATAAAATTAATATTAAATTATTATATAAAATGAGCGACGAAGAAATTGAAGATGAACTACTATCTGAAAGTGAAGAGTCTGAAAAAATATCAGATGAAGAAGATATGTTGGAATCCTCAGAAGACGAACAGATTATACCTGATGACATTGCAACCATAGACAATGATTCGGATGAAGAAGATGTCACTCATTTGTCAGATAGTTACAAAACAAAGTTTACAGATGAGATGAAAAAAAATCATTTGGCTTCCTTTCATCCTGAGGAAATTCACAAATCATTTGACGAAATTTATGCTCTTTCTATGATTACCCGAAATGAAGAGGGAGTTATTATTGATGCAAATCATAGAACTTATCCTATCCTTTCTAAATATGAAAAAACAAAGATTATAGGTTTAAGAGTGTCTCAATTAAATAAAGGCGCTGACCCGTATGTTGCTTTAAAGACAAAACTAATTTTGGATAATTCTCTTATTGCTGAAAAAGAATTACAAGAAAAAAAGTTACCCTTTATTATTATGAGACCATTACCTAACGGTAAATGTGAATATTGGAATGTAAATGACCTTGAATATCTTTAATTCTTATTTGATTTCTTTAGTTTATTTGATTTCTTTAGTTGATTTCTTTTTGATTCGTGGCAACTTTGCATTCAACAATTTTTCAATCCTTGAAATAAATAGATTATTTGGAATAGCCGTTCCATTTTCATAACCTTGAATAACTTGAACCGTTACACACAGTTTTTCGGCCAAGGACTTTTGACTCATTTTATTTGCAAGTCTTGCTTGTTGAATGGCAATCTTAAGGTCTGTTGTAATCTCTGCAGGAATAGTTAAATCTTCAAAATTCGTCTGAATCTCAGGAGGACGTTGAATATGAACTTCCTTTACTGGAATTGGTCTTGAAAGCATAACGGTCTTCCAATCAAAGTTAGGGTCTAGTTTTGTCTTTGACATTATAAATAAAAACATATTATATTTTTATATTCAATTTTATTTACGATTAGCATTTCCAACGATTGCCGCATTCTAAACAGGTTACAAATACAGTCATTGGTTCATCGGCAGACCGAGTTTGTGCCTGATAATAGGTACATCTGTTTTTTTTACAACGTCTGCATTCAAAAGTATCGGTGCTTGCTTCAATCTTGGGGAAATATTTATTTTCTAATCGTATCTTTTTATTGTCCATCATCTGTTTCCATTTTTCAGGATATATTTCTTGATGTGTCTTATAAGCGAGGTCCTTTGTAACCAAAGTTCCCGTTTTAATTTTCTCTTTTATTTCTTCCTTTTTAATCGTAAAGTAAATCATTTTGAATTTATCCAAGTAAATCTGTACGAAAAATGGATTGTCCCACCTTTTAATTATTTTATATTCTTCTGACTTGTCTATAGAATAATTAAATATACTCTTTTCAATATTCCGTGACATTACACTAGGAAATCCTAGTATTTTATCAATAGATTCAATGACTGTATTTCTCAGTTTCTCTGGATTATCGGAAATCATGTTAATACTGTTTGCGTTTATTTTTTATATTCAATTTTATTTCATTAAAATAATGAAAATACTAATTATTATTATTATATCCTATATAGTGATTAAAAGAATTTATAAAGGAATTAAAAATAAAAAATACAAGGTTCCAAAATGTGATGCAGATATCGTGATTGCTCCGTGTGGTATAAGAGGAACTTATACTGCAGGTATATGTCATTATTTAAAAAATCATTTTATTCTTACAGATAAAAAAATAGTGGGTTTTTCATCAGGGTCTATTAATAATCTATTTATAAATTTACATAATGAAAAAAACAATGAATTTTTAAAATCTTTAATGAAAAATAAATTGAATAATGATATAAAAGGATATCTTAAAAAAACTATTCAATCTATACATTCAGAGTTTACTGAAAAGGATTTTAATTTAAATGGTATTAATATTGGAGTATGTCATTCAGATGGATTACATATTTATAATAACTTTTTAAATCTAAAGGATGCATTAGATTGTTGTATGAGTAGTTCGTTTATTCCCTTTATTACTTATAAAGACCTTTTGTATTTTTATAAGTATAAATTGTCTTTAGATGGAGGCCTTTTTTATAGGTCTTATATAAAAAATAATCATTCACTTATTATCAATCATTATATGTTTAATAGGTATAACGTTCCACATATGCATATTAGCGGTATTCGTACAAAAAATGTAAACGTCTATCAAATGTATATAAACGGTTATAATGATGCCCGTAATAATCACGATTATTTTTTAAAATATTTAACTCCTTTATAACTCGGGCTCCGGTTCATATTCTTCCTTTATTAATTCCTTTTCGTCAGGTGGTATTGTTTCTTCTAAAACCACATCCAATTTTATTGTTTCCCATTCATTCAAGGTTAAATTTGCAAGTTGATTATTTACTCTTTTTAAAATACACAATGTTCCAAAGAATTGCTCTTCCTTTAAAGGGTCAGGCAAAATTGCCTTATTTTCGCACACTGCCTTTCCTTTTCTTTTTCCGTACAATTCATAAATAAAATCATTCCTCCAAGCATACAATAGTTCAAAATTGTTATTGTTTCTATAATTGCAAATACTATATAACTTTTCAACCGATTTAATCTTTTTTTCTGTAATACTTCCATCCTTTTCAATCATAAGAATGGTAATATCGGACATTATAAGAATAACACATTTTTTTTTATATTCATTTATGTATAAAGATTTCTCAATAGTGTTAGTAATGAGAGTTTACGTAGAACACGATTTTTCTAACGTAGACGTTGAGTATGAAAATAAATTTACACAAAGGATAATTTATTCAAACAGTGGAATCTATACTTTTATAAAAGATGGATTTTATAAAAGTATTGATGAATCTACTATAAGTGTCGTTCCTTTTAAAACAATTACATTTTTGGTAGAAAAAAGTAATATTACTTATGGCGAACCTATTTATCATATACCGTTTCAACACGTCTACTGTGAAGAGGTTATTCATACAAAGACAATTGATACAGGTATTAAGTTTTGTAAAAAGGAATATTTAGACCAAAAGGAATATTATTTTGAAATTTCCGGAATATTAGAATCGTTTATGTTTGCAAAAATGTTTAGTTTCTTAATTTAATGATAAAGATTATTATAATAACAATTGTTCTTCTTTTATTTATACAATTTGTATTATATTATTGCAATGTGGACCTGTTTAAGTTTTATATAAATAAACAAGACAATGATAAACAAGAAAACAATACAAATATATCAAATGAACTGGACGAAACAAAGGAAATTTTAAAGGGGTTTGTAAATGAACTTAAACAATATGATAATATTATTTGAATGGAATTACTTCAAAACAACTTCCCTAACATTGAAATACAAAAATACGAATTGGTTCATTCTCTTTCAAAACATCAATGCTTACTTATACCTTCAGGCCCCAAATATTTTGCCTGGTTTACTTATTACGAAAAAAACCCTATTTGTCTATTTTTACCTATAGAAAATAATCAAATACAAAAATTGGTTCATTGTTTTGTTGCATTTAAAGAGGAGTTGTGTAAAGGTTTAGGAACTATTTTATATGGAACTCTTTTAGATAATAGATTTATTGCAGAGAATGTATATTATAAAAACGTAAAAATTAATGCATCTTACAATGAAAAATTGGTCCTGATAAAGGATATACTTTCTTGTATAAACTTTAGCAATTATTCAAAAAGCATATCCTTTAATTTTCCCTTTATTTGTAAACAGCGTTTTATTTTAGAAGCGTCTAATATGCCATATAACGTATATGGTATATTACAACTTTTTAACACACCCAAACTTTATATTTTGCATAAAAAGGTAAGAACATTTTTAGCAAAAAAAAGAGAAGAAACAGAAGATGTTTACGAACTTTATGCGTACGATGAAAGACATCAACTTCAATTTATTTCTACTGCGTTGATTAATGATTTTAAGACAAGTTTTTTTATGAAAAATAATATGTTCAAAAATAAACACAATTACAAAAATATAGAATTAAGTGATTCGGAAGAAGAGGAATATTTAGGAGATATTGTTGTTTCTTGTATTTTCATCCCAGAATTTAAAAGATGGAAGCCGTATTCCACAAAAAATAAAAATATTGATACAATTAAGGAAATCAAAATGACCGAAAAAAAAAATATTTATATATGATATAATGGAAGTTACTGGTTATGACCAAAATGCACAACTTGAAGGTGAAGTAGGTAAGGTAGGCGGTATGTCTGGAGGTAATGCCCATTACAAGGCGAAAGGCAACGCCATGTCTGGTGGTAGACGCAGACGCACTGGAAAGAAGACCAAGTCGTACAGAAAGACCAAGAATATGTCCAAAAGTAAGCAGCGCACCCAAAGATCTCGCAGACAGAGACAGCGCAGACATTAAATATTAATTGTTAAATACGCTATTAATAATTTTACTTTTTTCTATCTTATTACCTCTTTTTAATACTATTTTATTATCATAAATAGTCTCAAAATCATTACTATCTTCGTGTAGTTCAGGATAAATTTTGGTAAGAGGCTTTTCAATAATAAGCAACAGCCTTTCATAGGTAAGAAGTTGTCTGTATTCTTGAATATCTAAATTACCCATAAATTTATTTAATACATAATAGGGATTTGGTGCAAATTTTATATTTTTATTGTAATTATAAATTTTGCCATAAATAAAGTTAAGGAGTTGATATCTTTCGTATTTTGTACTATCGTCTATGTGTTCATTAAATAAATAACTACACGCGCATTCTGGACTGCAAAAGCAACCATAGACATTGTATTTTTCCTTGTAATATAAACTCGGTATGTAAATAGGAAGTGATTCAAAATCACAAGTACACCAAAAACACGCCGACTTTTTATTAATACTATTTGTATTCAATGATTTTTCAAGTTCTTCCAATTTAGTATAAATTGATTTTTTTTGCTTATCTACCTTTAGGTCCTTCTTTTCTTCTTCTAAAGGGCTATGCGATTCAACCTTTTCATATAAACTATCTTTTTCAAAGGGCTCAACATTACATAAATTTGGATTATAAGATGTTACATCTTGAAAGGAGTTTATATCGGAGAGTTTACACTTCAAATGTAAAATAATATTTTTCTTTTCTACATTAGTATTTACATATTTTATTTCATTCTTTACGATTTTTCCACCCTTGGGTTTACGCCCCCTTTTTTTATGGACCTTTTCAGGATTTTGTGTATCATCGTTCATTTCTAATTTCTAACTCTTTCAATTTATATTCTTTTCATAATGAATATAAAAGATGAAGTCATAAAATAATAATGAGACCATGGATTGAAAAATATAGACCCATTGAACTAGAAAATATTATTATTGATAATGTAACGCAAAAAATATTTACAAACCTAATTAAAAACCAATTATTTCCCAATATGCTTTTCTATGGACCCCCTGGTACCGGAAAAACGACAACCATTTTATGCTTGTTAAAACGTATCAAGGATACATACGGATATAACAATGTCATTCATTTAAATGCATCAGACGAAAGAGGTATTGAGGTCATACGCAACCAAATCTATAATTTTATTTATTCAAAGAGTCTCTTTAATAATACCGTAAAATTTGTAGTATTAGACGAGGTTGATTCTATGACAAAACAGGCGCAACAGTGTCTCCTATCTCTTATTATAAAGTCGGACGTTATGTTTTGTCTTATTTGTAATTATTTTAGTAAATTGATTCCAGCACTAAGAGATTACCTGCTTTTGATTCCCTTTTATAATACTTTCAGAGACCAGGATTATATTAAACATATCATTCAATCAGAAAACCTTGTCATTGAAGATGAAGTGTTAGAAGATATTAAATACAATTATTTCCCGGACATTCGTTCTTGTGTAAATTGTTTACAAATACATCATTCTTATCCATTTCCAGTCATTAGAAAAAAGATGATTATACAAAATTGTGAAAGATATAACTCGGGTGAAATAAAAGAATATATCAAAACCCACTCCTTCAAAGAGTATTTGTTCAAGTTATTTTTAATGATGTTTCAATATAATATTGATTCAGATTTGGTTACTATGATGCAAGAGCTCATATTCAAACCAGACTTTGAATATTTTGACCGTTTTTTTATGCCCAGGTTTATATTATTAAATAATTGATTTGAAAACAATTCATTATATTATATAGAAAATGAACTTAAACGATGAATGGAGCAAATTCCTTTTATCGGATGAGCACGAGACGGTAGAAAGGGAGGCAAGAGATACTACCTTGAAGGTTCCCAAATGCGGTGACATTTCTATCTCTACAAAAACCAAGATTGTTTATTTGAATATTGAGATTGACCTTTTCAAATTATTTTGGGATTTTCCAATGATTTCTTATGACGAGTTTGGAGAAGGAATTATCAAGAAACAGATTAAGTTTAACTTTAATACAAAGGAACAGGTTCAAGAGTTTGAGACAAGAATCAGCGAGGTTAAGTTATATAACTCTGTCACAGTGATTAATAAAATAGATAATACCAATGGTCGCATCTTATTCAAAGATATCCGAAAGGTGGATATCGGAATTTGTAAAAAAGACCTTTTAAAAATGAACAAGAAGAATGAAAAAAGCGCCTTTTATAATTGTTTTGTTTTCATTTATAGAATTCAAATTGAAAACAAATACAAGGAATTTCATATAAAACTGTTTAATACAGGTAAAATTGAAATACCAGGCATTCAGAGTGAGGCTAATGTGGATTTGGTGATAAAACATATTATACAGTTATTGTCACCCTTTTATAAGAGTAGTGTCTTTGAGAAAAAGGAAATGCGTGAAACCATTCTTATTAACTCTAACTTTATTTGCAATTACTACATTAATAGAGACGAATTATTTAATATTTTAAAAACAAAATACTTGGTAAAATGCAGTTATGACCCTTGTAGCTACCCGGGTATTCAATGCAAATATAAACTACCCCATTCAGAAGTATCCTTTATGATTTTCAGAACTGGAAGTGTTTTAATTGTTGGAAAATGCGAGGATGAAGAATTGTATAAAATTTACAACTTTATCAAGACCATATTTGAGGCTGAGTTTTATAATATCTATGAAAATAATAACGAGGTTTCTAAGAAGAAGATTAAAAAGAAGATTAAAAAAATATATATATTAGAAAATAAAATTTAAAGATAGAGACAACTATTCAAATATATGGCAACTGAGAAAGTAGAAATGGTTTTACCAAGTGCAAAAGTTATGCAACACGCGTGTAAGTTGGCTTGCACTGATGACAAGCCAATTTTGCTTGATTATTGGTTAGATTCTCAATCTGCAAAGGTTATTATTGGTGTTCGGGAGGGAGAAGATAAAATACTTGTTCGGAGCCAAGAAGAGTACACAAGTCCAATTGTAAAAATTTTTAAGGTTGCAGAGGAGTTAATTGTCATTACTGAAAATTCTATTTACATTGTCTCTTCCAAAATTCCAAGCAAAAAGATTACCTAAAAATTGAACGCAACTTTTTTAATTTGTATTCCTTCAAAAATGGATATCCGTACGCCAGATTCGTTTGTTACTGAAAGGCTTGTAGACAATAACAACAATGAGGTTGATATGGAAATGGCTCAAGCAATTGAAGAAAGTTTAAAAATATTTGAAATCAGACAAGACCGCGAATCATCTTGCAGTCGTCTTTTAAATACTTTGAGGCGCGTCATTCCTTACGATGAAAGCGTAAAAAAGGCATATGAATATTTATTGGAATCTTTAGAGTCCTACTATGAAGGTAAGCCTTGTAAAAAGGAAAATGCGGATTTTATTCGGGAACAATTAACCAAAGTAAGATTACATCAAGAAGATGTCATTTTACTTTCTAATATTTTATAAATATATTTTTAATATATATATGGATGACCTTAAACAAATGGTTTTACAGAGAAAAAAAAATAAACCTAAAAAAAGTTCTGGAACATTTGAAGAAAGAAAACGTAAAGGTACAATTAAAAAAGCAATTAAAAAAGCAATTGAAAGAGAAAAGACTGAAAAAATAGAGAGTCCGCGGCCTTCCACAAAGGGGCTAACTTTTAAACAAAGAAAAGAATTAAATCAACTTAGGAGACAACCAAAAATAAATGAAGGACAATTAAGAAAGATGTTTAATCGTGGTCAGAATCATGGTCAGTTTATGTTTAATGGGAAACCCGTAAATGGACCTTATGTTCCTCCTTATGACCCTGAACAGGCGCGTAAAGAAAGACAAGAAAGAGAAGAGTATGAAATTTATCAAAAAATGTTTCAGGATGATGAACGTTTGGATTCAGAATCTCCTTATAGACCTTTGGATAATGATGTTTACCGTTCGGATTCGCCAATGTTTACATCAAAAATGCTTGAATCTTATGTGGTGAAAGAAGCACCTGTAAGGACTCACTCTAAGCCAAAGCCAAAGACGAGAAAGAATCCAGAGCCTAAAGCTGCACCTGTAATTACTGCACCTACTCGTCCAAAGCCAAAGCCTAAAACACGCACCCCTAAACCAGCACCTAGTGTTCCAAAACCCACACCTAAAAGACCACAGCCTAAAACACGAAAAAGAACAAATGTTTCTCTATAAAAAGGAAAATAAATATCTATATTATATGAGTTCTATACAAACAGTTAGAGACAAACTTAAAAAACTTAAGGATGATATAATGAAACAAAAACTCGCAAAAGTATCAGGGACTTCTACACAAACATTAAAAAATAAATTAAATGATTTGTTCAGTATGAAAAATAGTTGGACAAAATCAAAGTATTATATCAATTTGAATAACAATAAAACTACAAAGAGAAAAAGGTCAAGAGTTATGGCAAAAAATAATATCGGAAAATCTGAAACAAAGTCAAAGACAAAGTCAAAATCAAAATCTAGGAATAGTCGCGTATCTTTCAATTTTTCTAATAGCCCTTTAAAAGGTAGTCCATTATATGACCCTTTTAAGGAAAAAACTAAAAATAAAAAGAAACCAATAAAGCCAACAAGAAAGAGTCAACCAAATGTTTCGCTATGATTCATCCTCGTTTCTTTCTTTAAAATAATTCATAATATCTTCTAGAAGACCCGGTGGACACTCTTCCGTAGGTATAATTAAACCATCTACTAATTTTATATGTTTTACTGGTTCATAATTATGTTTAATAAGGATTTGTGCTCTATTTACATAATTACGATTAATCTTTTTCCCGTGAAAAAAATGTCTAATGACCCCGGGAACATAGCCAAATCTTAACCCGTACATTTTTTCTTGAAACTTAAAAATAGAGTTTTTATAACTTTCGGTGTTGTTTTTGTCAATTACTTTATGAACGTTCTTAATTAAAGACCACATTATCAAATTGTCTCCAGAACCTAAAATGGCGTACTGATAGAGTCCGCCAATTCTTTCATAGGCTTTGCGCGTCATTGCCCACGCAAAACCTGGATGCCAAAAATTGGGTCCATTCTTAACAGGGTTACCTTTTTCATATTGATATCCCGCGCTGTTAAAGACTGTCATTGTAAGTTCATCATTATCCATATCTAACGCGTGACTGAATAATTGCACAATATCAGAATGTCCGTTTAAAATAGATAATGTGTCTGTAATCCAAGTGCTGGATTCAAACTCAATGTCGGCATCAATCCAAGCGAATGCCTTCCAGTCTTCAGGTAAAAGAGTGATACCGCAATTAATCATATTTTCTTTGTGCCATAAAGGATGTTCGGCGCGTAATTGTAGGTGACTTGAGTTATTTAATTCTGTAATCATAAATGGCTGTTCTCCGTAACATAATTCAACAATGTATAATTTGACCTTTTCTTCTTGATTCATTCTTAAGATAAATTCTCTTGCTAGTTTATATCTTCGTTTAAAAATACACGGGTTTGAAATTACCATAATCACGTGAAGATACTCTTCAAGTGGTTCATTGTTTTTAATTGCTTCTTTATTGTAATTTCTTTTGCACGTATCCAATTCAATACCATCAACAACTGTCATTATTTTTAATAAAGATAATAAATTATAATATTTTCTTTATTATATGTGTCTAAGTGTATTTCAAGATAAAAAGAAAAGAATGACTGTTGCTAGTTCCTTATATGTGCTTAATTTAAACACTTTTAATAAGGTTAAAAAAGGTAATGTTGGTGTAAAACACGGCTCTTATGAGAGAGTATTGCAAAGTAAAAGATGTAGGTCGGTAAAACCAGTTTGCGTTTAACTTGTTTACGTTTTATAACATTTGTCAAACTATAATTAAATATTAATATACTATAACTAAAATGGTTAATAGGTGCGACAAATATTATAAAACTTTTACACAAAAATCACATACACAACATCAAAAAATCTGCGAGAATGCTGACAAAATTAAACTTTTAATTGATAAAGCACTTGAAGATAAAATTAACTATATTCCAATTATAAAAGAAAAATTGATTTAAATTTAACCAAACAACAAACTACATCTGATATGGAAACTACACAAACAAAAGGATTGAAACGTAACACTATTGATAAATATTACACAAAGGGTAGTGTTGTTGACTTGTGTTTAAATAACATTAAAAAATATATAGAAATAAACACGGATGATTTAATTGTAGAACCAAGTGCGGGGAATGGTTCTTTTATTACAGGCATTAAATCATTAACACATAATTTTGAATTTTACGATTTAGAACCTGATAATGACGAAATAATAAAACAGGATTATTTGGAATATGATTACGTTAATGCTAAAAAAACTTATAGTAAAATACACGTAATAGGTAATCCTCCCTTTGGTCGTCAATCTTCATTAGCGATTAAATTTATAAAAAAATCTTGTGAATTTTGTCATAGTGTTTCATTTATATTACCCAAAAGTTTCAAAAAAGATAGTTTAAAAAAAAAATTTCCATTAAATTATCATCTTATATTTGAAATAGATTTACCCGATAAATCATTTTTAGTAGATAATCTAGAACATAATGTTCCGTGTATTTTCCAAATATGGGAAAAAAAAACAACTAATAGAATTGTTAGTGAAAAATTAGAACCAAATAATTTTATATTTGTTGAAAAAACAGAAAATCCAGATATTTCATTTCGTCGCGTTGGTGTTAATGCTGGAACAATAGATAAAAAAATAGATGAAAAAAGTATTCAATCACACTATTTTATAAAATTTACAAATGAAAAATCTATAACTGATAATATACAAAATTTATCTATAATCACATATGATTTTAACAATACAGTTGGTCCTAAATCTATATCAAAACAGGAATTAATAATCAAATTTAATCCATTATTATAATGTTAATTAAAGTATGAGGTAATAATATTTTGTAAATTATTCAAATAACATAATGTATTATTTTCAAAACCAGTTTCAAATAATTTATATGCTTTATTTTTTTTGCTTTTGAATTGTATTTCATTACAAACAACACATAATAACTTACTATTTTCGTTATTATGTTTATTATTCTCTATATATTTTGAACCTCTGTTAAGTTGTTGTCCTCCTCCCCATAAATCTAATTGATTCATACCAATAATAATTTTATTAGTTGATTTTTCAAGAATATACCAATCTGGTATTTCACTAGTAAGATGATGTTCACAATTTTTTTCAAAACAAATGTCAAATCGTTCTAGGTCCAATGCTAATTTTTTGATAAATTGATTTACTATTTTATTAAACTTATTGCCTCTTATAACTCCTTTTGTTCCTGCTGGTATTAGTTCTAATAAATATTCCTTTATTATTTTTTGTTTTGTTTCTTCGTCAATATATTTTACCAATACATCACCCAGTTTTTTTATTTCATTTTTAACAGAATTACAATCTTTATATTCACTCATTAATTTTGAATCGGTTAATTCTTCCAAAGTTTCATAACAAACTTCTTGTTTTATTCTTGTGTTGATATCTTCCATAGATAATTTTATAATCATCTCCTTTTGTTCTGTCATTTTGCAATATTATAATACTTATTTGTTTAATTATAATTCAATTTTTATAAATAATGGTTATGTAAATGAAGTTAATATAATCAATTTAAAATATAAAGTTTAAATTGATTATGTTGACTGACATTGGAATCGGAATGGAAGATATGGAGGTTTTAATTGAAAAAGGGACTCCATTGCCTCACGAGTTTTCGTGTAAATTGGCTCTACATATTGACTCTATTTCTATCTACGAGGGTTGCAGCCCTTTTTTAAAAAACAATACCCTGTTGGGCACCTACTTGTTTGATAACCTCAAAGAAGGTACCTTTGTCTTTACTTTGAAAGTGGACTTGGACTATAAGATGAAGATATTGGTAGATGATGTTTTATTAGACACGGTACAATGTAACGACGTTGCAGAGTATATTTTATCTGTGGAAGAAGTGGAGAGAAAAGAGTTAATAAAGAACCGTAATGAATACAGAGATTATATTAAAAGCACGCTGTTCTTTATAAGCGAGTCCTTTGTTTGTGAACAGCTATCAAAAAAGAATATTGCATTTTTAAATGAAAAGTTATTATGGGCGAGACAAATTCTGGATTGTCCTGATGTCTCGGCGCAAGAATTCAAAGACAGTTTGTCGGAGATTGAAGGAATAGTTAATCCTATTTTTAAAAATCTAAAAAGTCTAAAGAATAAAGTCTAAAGAATCTATATAGATTTTATATGTCCATTCAAGATACAAAGACATTTGAAGAGTGTATAAATTATGTAGAGTATTCTAAGAAAAAATGTGACTATTCAAATGTGGTCTGTAAAAAAGCCATTATGATTTTATATACACATTGTTACAAAACCTTTATCAACGTTTCTACTTGTTCTTCTGACAAAGTTTTACACGGTAAAACCTTAAATTGAAGGACTAAATCGCCTGTACTACCATTCCGTATCATACCCTTTCCTTTCAATACCTTTTCATCCATATTTTGGATTACATTTCCAACATTATTTTTAATCTTTAAACTTGTACCATCTAACTGTTGTATTGTAAAATCAAATCCGCAGATGGACTCTTTAAAGGTTAATGAATGTTTGTAGAATAATTGTAACCCTTTTCTTTCAAATGCTTCGTGCTGTTTGATTTTTATATGGACTCGCAAAACGCTCTTATGATTTCTTAAGATGTGACCCTTCTCTTCTATTTGAATAATTTCTCCATTATCAATACCTGGCGGGGTTGTCACATACACTCGCTCTTGTTCTGTTGCGATACTCTTTCCATTATTTACTTGTCTTTCAATCATAATTGGAGTATTATGTCCTTTAAATGCCTGTTCCAAAGTTATCTCTATTTCTACATCCAAAGGTTCAGGTCTAGACATATCTTCAAATGTTTCGCCCATATGCATATTCTGCATCATTTCAAAAATATTAATAGGATTACCTTGTCGCATATGAACCTGTACACGTGGACCCATATGCACTTGGTGAAACATATGAAAAGGATTTTGATTCTGGGTCTGTTCTCTTTTAAAGAGTTCATTTATAATATCATCCAACGGATTTGCACTGGGTGGCGTGTCATATTCACTTCTTTTTTGCGAGTCGCTTAAAACCTCGTATGCCTCGTTGATTTCTTGCATTTTTGCAGAGGCTTCGGGGCTTGGATTTCTGTCTGGGTGATTTTTAAAACTCAGTTCGCGGTAAGCCTTTTTAATAGCACTTTCAGATGCATCTTTTTTTATACCTAGTACTTCATAGTGACTCATTATAAGTATTTGATACAATTGTTTATACCTTTATACGTATTTTAATAAATGGTTTAAATAGGTTTAAATACTTTATTTTAGTTGTTAAAATATGAAATTAATTGAGGAAATTTATATTCCAAAAACATTGGACCAGATTATTGTGCCTAATCCAAAGGAATTTATGGAAAACATAGGCTTTTCTATAGAAAATAACAAAAATGTTCTCTTTATAGGTTCCATAAGCACTTTTAAAATACACGCAATGAAACTTTACATTAAGGAGTTTTATTCAAAGAAAAATTGCGAACATTATAATGAGTTTGTCCTAACCATTGACCCCTTTAAAGAGATTGCTTTTTGTAATGAAACAAATGAATTGAAAACCTTCTGCAAAACTTCCACGATATTTCCCAAATGTGTTTTTATTGATAATTTTGATATTATTAGCGAAAATAATCAGCAATACTTCAAGAATTTAATGGATTCGTCGCTCAATGTTTTCTTCTTATTTGGGTGTGAAAATACTACCAAAATAAATGAGATTATTCAAACCAGAATGACCCCCATTTATTTTATGGACTTGACCGTGAAAGAGTATCGCATCCTCGTGACTCAAATTATGGAAGGAGAAAATATTACAATCAAAAATGTAGATGAAATTCTAAACTATTCCAATCTTACGATTTATTCTATTTACAATTTATTTAACAAGTTTAAATTGCTAGAACTGACTCACGTAGAAGACATTCTTCCTTACATTACCTTAATTGATAATACAATTTTAGATAAGTACTTTGATTTTGTCTCCAAGGATAATCTGAAAAAGGCTACGGACCAATTGTTTTCTTTATATGATACAGGTTATTCCTTACTGGATATCTATCATTTCTTGTATGATTATTTAAGGAATAAAAAAGAATTAAGAGGGGTCAGTTATTTGTATATCAAAAAAATATGCTATTATATTCAATATATCTACAATGGATATGATAACAAAATTATGATATTATTTTTTACAAATGAGTTATTAGGTATATATAAAAATAAAGGAGAATTATATGGGTGTTAAAAATCAGATTTTAAAAGGAAGTGTTGATTTTTTTAATGAATATTTACTTAAATTCGGCACTCTTGAAAATAATTATGTAATGATTAATCCAAATAATTTTAAACGTGCTAAATATAGCGAGTCTTTAAGAGAATTTTTAGATAAAGTTGAGCCTTTTTACCATTCTTCAAAAAAGAAGTATATAAATAGAGATGATATGAATTATATGCAATTTATTACGGTGCTAAGACAGGTCTCTCATATGAATGGTGTATTTTTTGATTACAAAATTAAATACACCAATTCAAAACACTATATGGAATACTATTTCTTTTTTGATGTACCAAAGATTGAAGAAAATATTGAACCAAAAATAAATGAATGATATTATACAAAAAAATGCAATCCTTGGAACAAATGCTATCCTTAGAACAAGAAAAAAGTTTGGATTTATTTACGAAAGGACAAAATATATTTCTTACTGGACCGGGTGGCTCAGGTAAATCATTTCTTATCAAGAAAATGATAGAGGCTTCAAGAGAATTAAAGAAAAAAGTAAGTGTTTGCGCCTTAACAGGGTGTGCGGCACTTCTTTTAGACTGTGGTGCAACCACAATTCATTCTTGGAGTGGAATAAATTATGTATCTCCTGTTCACACAGATGATACTATTATTAGGCGTGTCTCTAGTAAGAAATATATTAAGACAAATTGGAAAGAAACTGACGTGTTAATTGTGGATGAGATTAGTATGTTATCTGGGCGAGTGTTTACTTTATTAAATTCAATTGGAAAAACCATACGTAAAAATAAAACCCCCTTTGGTGGTATTCAAGTCATTTTCATAGGTGACTTCTTTCAACTCCCACCCATTGGAGATGGTGAAGATGGACAATTTTGTTTTGAGTCAGAGGATTGGCTAGACGTTTTTCCGTTAGAAAATCATATTGTTTTAAATACCATTTTCAGACAAACGGATATGGAATATGTTAATATCTTGCAAGAGGTAAGGCACGGTAAATTATCTAAAAAGAGTATTGCTATCTTAAATGAATATGTGGGCCGAGACAAGGATATGTCAACGGTTATTACTAAAATATTTCCTATCCGTAAAAGGGTTGCTTATATCAATAAGGAAATGTTTGAAAAACTTAAAACGCCTCTTGTAACGTGCGAACTAGAAATACATACAGATTTGAAGACGGTAAATGAGGGACCCATTCACGCGTCCGTCCTTGATAAGTGCGCTTTGTTAACAAAATTGGAAATTGATAATGAAATTCAAAATTTAATAAAACATCATTCTTTGGAACCCTTGGAACTGAAGGTGGGGTCCTTTGTAATGTGTACTAAAAATCTTAATCTAGAAAAAAAGATTTGTAATGGTTCGCAAGGAATCATTACAAATTTTATAGATGGCAGACCGCAGGTAACCTTTTCAAACGGATTGGTAATGACAATGAATCAAGAACTGTTTCAGTCTGAAAATTATCCGACCATTGCAATCGGTCAATTTCCCATTTGTTTGGCGTGGGCTATCACGATACATAAAATTCAGGGTACAACTCTAGAAAGAGCACAAATTGATATTGGCGAAACAATCTTTGAATACGGTCAGACCTATGTGGCTTTGTCTCGGGTAAAATCATTAGACGGATTGTATTTGCTTAACTTTAATCCTTCTAAAATAAGGGCTAATCCAAAGGTAATTGACTTTTATACAATGCTGGAATCAATAGGCAAATTGGCTAGTCTTAACCTAGAGGGTGCTAACACTTAACTGTATCTAACATATAATATGAAAAATTGCAATTCGTATTTAAAACCTGCTCTTCACTCATTTTACAAAACCAATTGTATATTTTTCTTTTAACTAATTGATTATGCGGCATATAAAGACCTATATTATTTCCTGAATAATGAATAGGTTCTGTTGACATTAAATTTTCTAGTAATATTCCTTTTCCCTTTGCATCCTTTGTTCCTATGATTGCTCCGTCTATATAAGGTATTCTATTTACAACAAAATAATTTTCATTGAAATTATCGTCCATATCCTTATAAAGGTGTTCTATGTATTTTTGTAAGTGCACATTGTTTGCAGGCGACCCTGTAAAACAACTAGACGTTAGTCTTTTAACAATGGATGAATTATCTATGTTATTTATGTCGCATACGTACCAAACATTTTCATTGTCTATGCAAGAAATATTCTTCTTTAAAAACAAAGAAGGCGGTACCATAACACCTCCATACTTATTAAGTATTTTCATTAAAGAGATGTGTCTGTATTTCTCTAGTAAATTACCCGACAGTTTTGTATAATCAAAGTCTTCTTCTAATATTTCATTTATGTCAATATCGCTAAAGATGATGATATCGTAGTTCTGTGCACATACGTCTATGATAGATTTAATGCAAAGATTTATATAAGAGAGATTAAGTTTTGTAGAAGTTCTAGACCCGAAACTATCCCACAGTCTTGAATTTTTATCAAACTCCATATAAATCCATATCTTTCTCTTTTTGGATGCCTTTAAAAATTTTGCGGTATAAAAAAAGTTATCTACATCCAAAAGTTCCTGTCTTTTCAAGTTTAATTCTGTTTCCATCTTTTCCTTTAAATATTTATAATTCAATATGGAAAATAGTAAAAAAAAAATTACAATATATACAACAATACCATTCATATTATATATATTTAACATAAAAATATCATCTAATCAATAAAAACTTACTACAATACTCTTTGAACTTT
>Ga0114966_10000680_pt1 | contig 32636 bp, 22 predicted proteins | sample M_130207_XF_Meta_FD_87029 | JGI IMG/M metagenome (GOLD analysis project Ga0114966, IMG submission 87029) | Freshwater microbial communities from Lake Montjoie, Canada to study carbon cycling - M_130207_XF_MetaG | ecosystem: Environmental > Aquatic > Freshwater > Lake | place: Lake Montjoie... | reverse complement strand
GAGGCGGCCGAGGCGGCCAGTCGTGCCAAGAGCGACTTCCTCGCCAACATGAGTCACGAAATCCGGACGCCATTGAACGCCGTCATCGGCATGACCGAGCTGGTTCGCGATACGGAACTGACCGCCACGCAACGTGAATATCTCGGGATGGTGCAAGAATCGGGCGAGTCCCTCCTTGCGGTCATCAACGACATCCTTGACTTCTCGAAGATCGAGGCGGGCAAGATGAGCCTCGAAGAAGTTCCGTTCAACATCCGCGAAGTGCTCGGTGACACGATGAAGTCGCTCGCGCTGCGTGCTCACCGGAAGCGGCTCGAGCTGGCCTGTCACGTTGCACCCGATGTCCCGTTCGCCGTTGCCGGTGATCCGCACCGATTGCGGCAGATCGTCATCAACCTCGTGGGGAACGCGATCAAGTTCACCGAGGTTGGCGAAGTGGTGCTTGATGTCGCCGTGCAAGTACTGAGCGATGATGGACTCGTCCTGCACTTCCGTGTGCAAGACACCGGGATTGGCATTCCGCAGGACAAGCTCGACACGATCTTTGAGGCATTTGAGCAGGCCGACACCTCGACCACGCGACGTTATGGCGGGACCGGATTGGGACTCGCGATCGTGTCGAGTCTGGTCGAGTTGATGGAAGGGAACATCTGGGTCGAGAGTGAAGTTCTTCGGGGGAGCGTGTTTCATTTCACCGCCCGCTACCGACGGGCGAGTGCTGAGAACATCGCGACGGCCACGTCGATTCATCCTCCGATGCTCAGTGGACTGCGAGTTCTCATTGTCGATGACAACAGCACCAACCGCCGCATCCTGACTGAAATGCTGACGAACTGGGCGATGCACCCGCTGGCCGTTTCCAGTGTCGCCGATGCTCTCGATGAACTGGAGCGGATGTCGCGCGCGGGGACTCCCTACGCGCTGATCCTCACTGACTCGAACATGCCCGTGCAGGACGGCTTTGAGTTGGCCGAGCGGATTCAATCGAACCGCACGCTATGCGGCCCGATGATCATGATGCTCACGTCGGCGGATCGGCCGGATGACTTGGCGAAGTGCGACCAACTCGGGATTGCCGCGTATCTCATCAAGCCCATCAAGCAGTCGGAGTTGCTCGACGCGATCGTGCTTGCGGTGGGGGCCGACGCGCCGACGGGTGGCTCCGTTTCGCCCAACGTCAGTACAAAGAAAGTGGCCTCCAATCCAAGATCGATCCTGTTGGCCGAAGACAGTCTCATCAATCAGAAGCTGGCGATCGGCCTGCTGGAGCGCTGGGGACACACGGTCACGGTGGCCAACAACGGAGAAGAGGCCGTCCTGCTATCGAATGAGCAACGATTTGATCTGATCCTAATGGACGTTCAAATGCCTGAAATGGATGGTCTCGATGCCACACTGGCAATCCGTGCCCGCGAGCTGGAATCGGGACTCCACATTCCCATCGTCGCGATGACGGCTCACGCGATGAAAGGAGACCGCGAGCGGTGTCTGGAAGTCGGTATGGACGGCTATCTCGTCAAGCCGATCCGCGCCGAGCAATTGTTCCGGCAGATCGAAGAAATTTCAGGAGCGGCTGCGGTGAGTAAAATCGAATTGCGTCATGAGACAGAGAACGGCACGGTGCCCGGTCCGAATCTGGTCGATTGGGAGGTCGCCCACCAAGCGGTCAATGGGGACGTGGCATTGCTCGAACAAGTTCTGGCCGCGTTCTTGGAAGAGGGACCGCAATTGCTGAAGACCATGAAGTTGTCGTTGGCTGCTGAAGAATGGAAACCGTTCCAGCGGGCGGCTCATACGCTGAAGAGCGCGCTCCGCACGTTCGGTGTCGCATCCGCCGATCTCGTCGAAGAATTGGAACTGACGGCGAAGTCAGGCAACACCGCCATCTCGCCCGAGACGGTGGCTCAGATTACAGAACTCGTTCAGCCCGCCTTGGACGAGATGCAACGCCGCTTGAACTCGCGCGGGGTGGGCGTCACCATTTAGGGGAGGCGCTAATGGCTGTCGTGATTTGTCGGTTTGGTTTTGGTGAGCCGGGTGCCGTAAGGCCCCGGATTATTCGATAACCTGTCCGGGGCCTTACGGCACCCGGCTCACCAAGCTCGGACAGCTGTTGGTGAAATTCAGTGCAAAGAGAGAAGTGCAAAGTGAGAAGTGATTAGCGCAAAGTGTCTTCCGATGAGAGTTCTCTGCGATTTTGCACTGGTCACTCCACACGTTGCACTTTCTGGCATCTTCTCCCCAGAGTGGACAGAAGTTACGGACAAAGAAACTGAGGACCGTATCATGCCTACCGTTTTGATCGTGGATGACTCCTCCACTGATCGGCTGCGAGCTGGCGGCTTGTTGCATCAGATCGACGATCTGAACATCGAGTACGCCGTCGATGGCAGCGATGCCCTTGTGAAGATTGAGCTGCATGTGCCCGACATGGTCATCACCGACATGGTCATGCCCGAACTGAACGGCCTCGAACTGGTCGCCGTGATGCGCAAGGCGTATCCCATCGTGCCGGTTGTGCTGATGACCTCGCGCGGCAGCGAGGACATCGCGGTCCAGGCCCTGCGTGCCGGTGCGTCCAGCTACGTGCCGAAGCGGATGCTCAACTTCCAACTTGCGGATACTGTGCGACAGGTCTTTGCTGTCGCGCGAGAAGATCGGGGACGGTCTCGCTTGATGCGACGGATCGTCGCACAACACGTTCTGTTCGCCATCGAGAATGATCACGAGTTGATTGCCTCGCTCGTGCATTACCTCCAAGATTGTGCATCGACGGTCGGTGTTTGCGACGAAGCGGATCGCGTGCGAACGGGAGTCGCGCTGCAAGAGGCGATCACGAATGCCAGCTTTCACGGCAATCTCGAAGTCTCTTCCTCGCTGCGTGAAATCGATCATCGGCAGTATTACGACTTGGCGCGAGAACGCCTGACTCAGCCACCTTATTCGCAACGCCTGATCCGCGTCTCAGCCCGGTTCTCACCCGAGGAAGCCGAGTTTTGCATCAAGGATGAGGGGCCGGGATTCGACCGCAACACGCTCCCGGATCCGACCGATCCCGCCAACTTGGAACGTCCGTGCGGTCGCGGCCTGCTGCTGATGCGGACGTTCATGGACGAGGTGAAATACAACGCTGTCGGTAACGAAGTGACGATGGTCAAACGCCGCAAGTCGCCCGCCACCGAACGAATTCAAGGAATCGCCCGATGAGAGCACCCAAACTTTTCAAAACGATCAAGGCGGGGCCGGTCCTCGTCGTCGAACTGCTCGGTGTGGTGAGCAGCCTGGCCGGCACGGCGGTCCTGCAGGAACTCGAAGAGGTCCGCACGGAACTGCGTGAGGGGGGGCACAAGGCACTCGTGATCGACCTTGCAGCAGCAACCTATTTCGGGTCGAGCCTGCTAGAGGCGATCCGCATTCTGTGGAACGATGTCTCGGCGGTGGGTGGCCACATCGCGCTCTGCAACGCCTCGGATGTCGGTCGCGAAGTCTTGGAGATCGCCAAGTTCGACAAGGTCTGGCCGCTCGTCAATTCTCGCGCCGAGGCGCTCCGAACCGTGATGATTTGACCCCGATGTCCACCGTCTCCAAAAATGCTCCCAAGGAATTCGCATGTCACTGTTCGGTCGCTGTGTATTGTTGACCTGTCTGTTCGTCTCACCGCTCGTTCGCGCGGAAGAGCCGCCTCGCCGTGATCTTTTGAAACAGTCCAAGCGGATCGTCTTTCTCGGTGACAGCATCACGTTCGCGGGACGCTATGTGGCTTGTGTCGATGCGTGGATTGAGTCACAGCGGTTCGATCACAAGCCGCTCGTGATCGACGCGGGCTTGCCCAGCGAAACAGTGTCCGGTTTGAGCGAAGACGGGCACGCGGGCGGTGCCTTTCCTCGTCCCGATCTGGCCGAGCGGTTGGACCGGGTGCTGGCCGTGACCAAGCCCGATTTGGTCGTCGCCTGTTACGGCATCAATTGCGGCATCTACTTGCCGTTCGATGCGGGCCGGTTCGAGAAGTACCAGCAGGGGATCACAAACTTGAAGGCTCGCGTTGAGAAGGCGGGAGCCAAATTCATCGTTGTCACGCCGCCGTTCTATGACGACATGAGGTCGCCGAAGAACTTCACTTACAACGAAGTCATGGACAAGTACGCCGAATGGCTGGTCTCCAAACGAGCCGACGGCTGGATGGTGGCCGACGCGCACACCGCGATGACGAACGAAGTCCGCAAGCGGCGCGAGGCCGATCCCAAGTTCACCTTCCAGCCGGACGGAGTTCATCCGAACGACGAAGGTCACTGGTGCGTGGCTCAGCAACTCATCCGTTGGTTCGGCGACGAGGCCGCTGCTTCGGCCGCCACTCCGCAAGCAATGCTCGCGTTGCAGCAGGTGCCGGAGTCTGTCTTCCCACTCATCAACCAGCGCGTCGCCGTACTGCGCGATGCCAACGTGGCCACGGCCGGACACAAACGACCGGGTGTCGGCGCAGGCTTGCCGCTCCCCGAGGCCGAAGCCAAAGCGAAGGAACTGTCGGCGAAGATCGACGCCTTAGTCCGCCCGTTGAAATAGCCGTAGCACAGGCGGCACGCCTGTGATTTCTCACGGGAAAAGAGAGCAGGCGAGCCGCCTGCTCTACGTTTTCAGCAGGCATCTAGTCCGCTCGCCGCGAGAGTGATGGCCCCCCCGCTCCCGCCGACTTGGCGAGCCATTCGGTGAACTGCACTTCAATCTCGCGCGAGTGAGTGGTGGCGAAGAGTTCGCAGAGGGAGTCGATTCCCGTTGGGTCGGTCTCAACGCGTGAGCGACACTTGCGATAGAACGGTTCGAGCAGCCGTTTCTGTTGCAGGAACAGGCAGAAATATCGGGTGTGAGCGTAATCCGTCGCGGCGCGATCTGACGCCGCGAAGCGGTTGCTGGCGAGATCGCTGACAGATCGCAACGGCTCCCGCTGACACGCTTCACGCAACGCGGTCCCGCGCCAATTGTCGAGGCCCACCAGCCTCAAGCCATCGGCTGAGAACTCGCACTCCTCGTGCAGCGACGCCAGTCCTTCGTCGAGCCATTCGGGCAGCGTCGGAAAATCGGCGTGGGCGAGGGCGTGAGTCAACTCGTGGGCTAGCGTCCCGTCGCCGGTCGCCACATTCACGACGAGGCGATGTTCGGTGCGCGAGTAGATGCCGGAGTACTCGCTCCGCTCACGGGCTTCGAGCCGCTGGTTGCACTCGCGGTAACTGGCGTCGGTCGAGCAGAGCAGGATCGTGATTGGCCAAGTCGGCGCGTGATCGAAGTATTGAATGCTCAGCGCTCGCACCGTCGGCAGGATCGTTTCGTGATACGTCGCATCGAGCGAGTCCGCGCTGCAGTCGCCTCCCAGTACGAATGGTTCATGAACGACGACGTTCCAGTCGGCGGGCAATCGCTGACCAAGACTGTTCGCCACAGCGCGGCAAGCATCCACTTGAAGCGACGGTTTGACGGTCGCCTCGCGTCGAGAGACGGCGTCATCGTGCGATCTCTGCGTCGCTCGGTGCGACGGACCGGGAGCGGCCACTGCGTAGCACAAGGCCACGAGTGCAACGCTGCCAATCGCCACAAATTGCCCATGCGTTAGAGTCACCACGGCGGTCTCGACTGAGAGGCTCGTTGCGGATCGAGGGGCTTCGTCCCATTTGAACTTTAGCTCACGAATCAGCCATCATCCTGAGCCAAATGTCAGGGGCAACATCAAATCTCCGTCATTGTTGGGGCTTGGGCCAACTGTTACGATCTCCTCGCTTTTGGCGGCTTTTTCGGCAGGAATTCCCTCCGTCGCACGGCCGTCACAATCCCGCAGCCGCTTGCCCCTCATGCGGTTCACTCTCGCAGGTTCTCTCGGATGGAATCGACTCTCTACCGCCACTTGGGTGCGCATCTTGTCACTCAAGACAGCGTTGCCGGAACCAAGTTTTCCGTTTGGGCACCCAACGCCAGTGAGGTCTCAGTCCTGTGTGATTTGAACTCGTGGATGCACGGTCGCCACCCGCTCAACTCCAGCGACAACGGCGTTTGGTGGGGATTCGTTCCAGGACTCAAGCAGGGTGACGCTTACAAGTTCGCACTGCGGACTCGCGATGGCCATCTGCTGCAAAAGATCGACCCGTACGCCTTCGCGAGCGAGGTTCCCCCGAAGAGCGCGTCGATTGTCTGCGACTTGAACGGCCATGCGTGGCGCGACCGCGCATGGATCGACCAGCGCGAGACGATGAACTGGTACGAGCAACCGGTCTCGATTTACGAAGTCCATCTCGGGTCGTGGAAGCGACCGCAAGATGGTCGTCAGTTCTTCAACTACCGCGAGTTGGCTCCGCTCCTGATCGACTACGTGAAGGAACTCGGGTACACGCACATCGAGTTGATGCCGATCAACGAGTTCCCGTTCGACGGCTCGTGGGGCTATCAGGCGACGGGCTACTTCGCTCCGACCAGCCGCTTCGGTTCGCCGCATGACTTCATGGAGTTTGTCGATCTGTTTCATGAGGCGGGGATTGGCGTGATCGTCGATTGGGTTCCCGCCCACTTCCCGACCGACGGCCATTCGCTCGGTTCGTTCGATGGGACATGTCTGTACGAACACTCCGATCCTCGGAAAGGTTTTCACCCCGACTGGGGAACGCTGATCTTCAACTATGGCCGCGATGAAGTGCGCGACTTCCTGTTGTCGAGCGCCCGCTTCTGGCTCGATGTCTATCACATCGACGGCCTGCGCGTGGATGCCGTCGCGTCGATGCTCTATCTCGACTACTCGCGCAAGCACGGCGAGTGGGTGCCGAACATGTTCGGTGGCCGCGAGAACCTCGAAGCGATTCAGTTCCTCAAGGACATGAACACGCTGCTCTACCAAGACTTCCCCGGCGTGCTGACGATTGCCGAGGAATCGACTTCGTGGGGCGGTGTCTCGCGCCCGGTCTACACCGGCGGGTTGGGCTTCGGCATGAAGTGGGACATGGGCTGGATGAACGACACGCTGCGCTACATGCGCCGCGAGCCGATTCATCGCGGGCACCACCAGAACGAACTGTCGTTCCGGATGGTCTACGCCTTCACCGAAAATTTTCTGTTGCCACTGTCGCACGACGAGGTTGTTCACGGCAAGCAGTCGCTGCTCTCGCAAATGCCTGGCGATCCGTGGCAGAAGTTCGCCAACCTGCGGTTGCTCTACGGCTACCAATATACGCAGCCCGGCAAGAAGCTACTGTTTATGGGGGGCGAGATCGCGCAATGGACCGAGTGGAATCACAACGTGCAGCTCGACTGGCCGCTGATCGGACAGCCACTGCACGACGGAGTGCGGCACTTGGTCGGCGACTTGAACCGGGTCTATCGCAGCGAACCGGCTCTCCATCAGTGCGATAACTCGGGCGAAGGCTTCCGCTGGATCTCGGCCGACGACTGGCAGAACAGCGTCTACAGCTACGTTCGGCAAGCACGCGATCCCGGTGAATTTGTGATCATCGTGCTGAACCTCACGCCCGTTCCGCGACACGACTACAAGATTGGAGTCCCGACGGCTGGGTTCTACACCGAGTTGCTCAACACCGATGCCACGGTGTACGGCGGCTCAGGGCAGGGGAATGCGGGGGGCGTCTATAGCCAAGCGGGAGTCTGTCACGGGCAGAACCAGCACATCTCGCTCACACTGCCGCCGCTGGGCATGTTGGTGTTGAAGCCAGTTACCGGTGCGAAACTCAAGGCGTAGCACGGGCGGCCCGCCTGTGCTTTTTACCTGCAGTGAGAGCAGGTGAGCCGCCTGCTCGACGCCTCAATCTTCCGAGACGGCAGGCTGCGGTTCGGCACGGTTTGCTTTGCGAGTCCGCTTCGCCTCGGGAATGAGTCGGTCGAGGATGCCGTTGACGAACCCGACGGAGTTCGCGCCGCCGAAGCTCTTTGCGAGTTCAAGAGCCTCATCGATGACGATGCTGGCGGGTGTGTCTGTGTGGATCAACTCGTAAGCACCGAGCCGGATGGCGTTGCGGTCCGTGGCGGGCATCCGGCTGACGGCCCAGTTTGCCGCGACGGCGGTGATGGATTGATCGAGGCTCACGAGGTTTTCGGTCACGCCCGCGAAGAGATCCCACGCGAACCGGTTGAGTGATTCGTCGGGGAGCGCCGCTTGAATCTGCCCGCGAATAGAGCCATGTGTCGCATCGGGATTCAAATCCAGTTGGTACAGCATTTGAATGACGACTTCACGAGCTTGATGACGACGACCGGCCATACGAAGAAAACCTCGATCCAAAACGAACCCGCACCTGCGCGGGATGAAAAACACTTTTAAGAGCGGGCGACGTTCACGAATCAGAGTCCGTGCGCCTGCATCGTTCGCAGCAAGTTGGCCATCTCGATCGCGGCGAGTACCGCTTCGACACCCTTATTACCCGCCTTGCCTCCCGCGCGATCGAGAGCCTGCTCCATCGTCGGGCAGGTCAGAACACCGAACGCGACCGGAACATCGGTCGAGAGTGAAGCCTGCAAAATTCCGCCCGCCATCTGGTGGTTGATGTATTCGTGGTGAGTCGTCTCTCCCTGAATCACCGCTCCCAGACAGACGACCATCGTGAACTGACCGCTGCGAGCCAGCCGTTGCGCGGCCAGTGGCAACTCGAACGCACCGGGAACGCGGACCACGGTGATGCGATCATCGGCTAGACCGTGGCGATGCAGCGTATCGACCGCACCGGCCAACAGCCGCTCCGTCACGAGATCATTGAACCGCGAGACGACAATCGCCGCCCGGTCATCGCCCACGATCAGAGAACCTTCCAATACGGCTTTCGGCATTCGACCCGCCTCTTTCACTTTGCTTTCGATTTCATCTCGAAGTCCGGCTCACCATAAATGACTCATCTCAAACCGCGTGAGTTACAACTCGGACTTAGCCACCACGTCATCCGTTCATCCCCATCAAAAACTCTTCGTTCGTCTTCGTTCGCTTCATGCGGTGCGTCAGCATTTCCATCGCCTCGACCGGGTTCATGTCGTTGATGACTCGTCGCAGAATCCAGACGCGCCGCAGTTCTTCCTCGGTCATCAGCAACTCCTCACGGCGCGTGCCCGATTTGTTCACATCGATGGCGGGCCAGACACGCTTCTCGACCATGCGGCGGTCGAGATGTAATTCCGTGTTGCCCGTTCCTTTGAACTCTTCAAAAATTACGTCGTCCATTTTGCTGCCGGTATCGACGAGCGCCGTCGCCACGATTGTCAGGCTGCCCCCCTCTTCGATGTTGCGAGCTGCACCGAAGAACCGCTTCGGATGTTGCAGCGCACTCGCATCGACACCGCCGGTCAGGATTTTCCCCGAGTTGGGGCACTCGGTGTTGTAGGCCCGTGCCAAGCGCGTGATCGAGTCGAGGAAGATCACTACGTTCTGTCCGTACTCGACCATCCGCTTCGCTTTTTCGATGACCATCTCGGCGACTTGTATGTGTCGGCTGGGAGGTTCGTCGAACGTGCTGCTGATGACTTCGCAGTTCTTTCCTTTGACTTGCCGCTCCATGTCGGTGACTTCTTCCGGCCGCTCGTCGATCAGCAGAACGATGACGTAGACCTCGGGATCCCCCGCCAGCACGGCCTTGGCCAGTTGTTGCAACAGAATCGTCTTGCCCGCTTTCGGTGGCGACACGATCAGCCCGCGTTGGCCCATGCCGATTGGAGCGACGATGTCCACGACGCGCGTGCTGAGTTGATTCGGGTCGCTGCACAGTTTCAAACGGCGCGTCGGATGGAGCGGCGTGAGGTCGTCGAAGAAGACCTTCTCGGTCAGCAAGTTTGGGTCTTCATTGTTGACCGCTTCGACTCGCAGCAGCGCGAAGTAGCGTTCGTTTTCTTTCGGCGGACGAATCTGTCCGGCGACCGTCGCACCGATCCGCAGGCCGAACCGACGAATCTGACTCGGCGAAACATAGATGTCGTCGGGGCACGGCAAGTAGTGATAGTCGGGACTGCGCAGGAAGCCGAAGCCGTCGGGAAGAATCTCCAACGTTCCCTCGCCGAACATCAGCCCGTTCATCTTCGTCCTCTCCTTGAGGATTTTGAAGATGAGGTCTTGTTTCTTTAGCCCGGTGTATTCGGTGATGTTCTCTTGCTTGGCGAGAACGATCAATTCTTTCATCGTCAGCCGTTGCAGCTCGGCGATATGAATGTCTCCATCGCCTCGTTTGATCTGCTCGTAGCGTTCGTCATTGACGAAGTTCGGCTCGTCGTCGTCATCATCGTGATTGATCATCGCCGGTGTTGCGGGCGTGGCCGCGATTGGCTGCTGAGGGATGACGAGCGGCGATTCACGGACGAACGCGAGCGGTGGAGTGTCGTCGGCGTGGTCCCAATTGGTTCCGACGGATGGATTGCTGCGACCGATAGTGGGGCGTGGTTTCATGGCTCTGAGAACTCGAGACGGGAGAAATCGGGGGCTGCCGCAGTTGGCGGCGAAGCGGCATCCGAGCCAACGAGAATGCTGATCGGGAGACGCCAGAAGAGGCGGGATTGAACTGGCCAACGGGATTGAACGGGTGAAATCGGGCAGACCCGCTTCCATGCGGCGGGGGCGTGATGCAAGTCGTAAGCGTGACCCGGCTGGGTTTGGCTAGCGATGGAGACAGGAGTTGGGGAATCAGCAAGGCGGGAGGGACTCTGAACTCGTCGTCAATTGTTGTGACAATTCCGGGGACGGTTTGCAACCGACGGTTCATCGGCCTCGCAAAAAATTGATGAACTGCCGCGCACTCTCTGTTACATCGGTCGCATTGACGATGACCGCGTCGCACTGCCTACGTTTCTCGGTCAAACCCAGTTGACTGGCCTCGCGCCGGTGAAGCTCTTCCCGTGTCCAACCGCTCCGCTGCTGAACTCGCTGCAACCGAAGTTCTTCTGGTGCGTCGATAAAGACCACCGCATCACACAGTCGCCGCCAGCCCGCTTCTAGCAGTACGGCCGCGTCGAGGAGTACGGCCTCTTGTCCCACCGCTTCCGCCTGCGCGATCTCAGTCGTGATCCGCCGCGCGATCTCCGGATGAACGATCTGCTCGAGCGCATGTCGCGCAGTGCGATGAGACTCGCTGTCGCCGAAGACACATCGCGCGAGAGAGCTGCGATGCACTTCGCCCGTTGCGTCGAAGATGGACTCTCCAAACTGCCGCCGGAGTGCGAGCTTTACATCGGAGTCGAGCAACGCTTCATGTCCCAGCCGATCGGCATCAATGACATGCACGTTCGCCAGCGATGCTACTTCCCGCGCGACGGCACTCTTCCCCGAACCAATCCCGCCGACAACGCCGATCACGGGGATGCGTCGCGCGGTGGTCTCTTGAGCGGCGCGTTCATTCATGGCGATGCACACTTCTCGCAGTCGAATTGAAGGGCATTCGCTTAACCACGCGGGGCGTTGCCCGCGCGGTTAAACGAAAGCTGTGCCAGCCCACTCACGGTTTGAACCAGCGACCAATGTCCAACACGATCACAAACACCATCAGGCTGAGCAGGAACGCCATGCCGATGTAGCTCGCGCCGATGACGATTCGTTCGCTGGGGCGACGACGGGTCACGGCCTCCCACAGCAGGAAGACCATGTGACCGCCGTCCAGCACGGGGATCGGCAGGAAGTTGAGGACCGCCAGATTCACGCTGAGGAACGCGAGGAACATCAAGAACTGAGGCACGCTGTGCTTCACGATCTGGACGGCGGCGTTCGCGATTCCAAGCGGCCCGCTCAGATTGGCCAGCGCGACCTGTCCCGTGCAGAGACCGCGCAGTGTGAGATAGATGCTCAGCGCGGAGTTCCGCGTGTAGTTCGTCGCCATGAACCAGATTTCGCCGAGTGAGTCGGCCTGCAACCGGATTTCTTCTGGGTGCATCCGCAGTCCCTGCACGATTGGCAGCGGCCAAGTCGAGTCGAGTTGAGGCGACAATTCGTACACCTTCGTTTCAGTCCCTTCGGCCAATGTCAGCTTGACTGTCCGTTGAGGCAGTTCCTGCATCTGCCAAAAGGCGAAGCACCAGTTGTTCGACTTGGCCTCTTCAAATGTGATGCCGAAGTTGCGGTCCTTCAGGCGATCAGCGACGGCATCTTTGGCAAGGACCAGTTCGATCCGTTTGACTCTCGTGAGCGGCCCTGGCTTGATTCCAGCCTTCGCCGCCGGGCTGTCGGCATCAACGGCCAAAACAATGGGGATCGTGTGAAAAGCCACGCCGATGGAAGGGATCGAAAGCGGCTCTCCCTCCCAAATCGGTTGCTCGGCCCAGCCGGGAAGATTCTGCGGCTCGACAGTCAGTTCTTCTTTTGTCTGTCCTCCGCCGGTCGCGTCGCGCGAGACCGTCACGCTGACGGCCTGGCCGTGCAGGTTGGCAAATTCGTTGGGGAGCCGGAGGGGGTTGATCTCGGTGCCGATCGTTCGTCCGTTGATGCTGGCCAGTTTGTCACCGACCTTGAAACCCGCCTTCTGAGCCGGTGATCCGACCTGCACCGCCATAATCGGAGCCGTGTCCATCGACAGCCCCAACGTCCGGAAGTAGTTGTCCGGAACGACGACGGACTTGGATCGCGTCTGGTCCCCATTCGGCCAGACCTCCAACTTGAGCGGCCCCTCGGTGCGCGACGCGAGTCGCTTGGTCAGTTCCGTGTATGTCTTAACCGGTTCATCGCCAACCGCCGCGATAATGTCGCCCCGCTCAAACGCTGGTTCTGCACGAGACGCCGCCGTCTCTGCCATCACGAACGGGATCTTTCCTTTGGGGTCTGTGAGAACCTTCAGGCCCAACGACGGAGCCACGCCAATCTGCGGCGTTGTCGTTTGAGTAACTGGCCGCACTTCCATCGTAAACGCGGTCCCATCTTTGTGACGGCCTTCAATCGTCAGCGGATGCGACAACACGGCGACGTTCAGTCGCACGTCATCGAACGTCGAGATCACGCGGCCGTTGATCTTCTCGATCCGGTCGTCCGGCTTGATCCCTGCGATCCACGCGGGCATTCCGGGACGAGCTTCGCCAATCACGTTCGGCGGTAGATCGACACCAATCGCGAAGGCACATCCGACGAACATCACCGCCGTGATGACGTTCATGATGACGCCAGCCGAAATGATGGCCATCCGCTGCCAGACGTTCTTTGCGAGATATGACCTCGGGTCTTCGGCGATCTGTTCGTTGGTGAGTTGGCTCGGGTCGGCATCGTCCTGCCCGAGCATCTTCACGTAGCCGCCGAACGGAATGAGAGAGAGAGCGTACTCGGTCTCGCCCCACTTCCGGCTAAACAGCACCGGGCCGAAGCCGATGCTGAATCGTTCCACGTTCACGTTGCACCACTTCGCAACCGCGAAGTGCCCCATCTCGTGAAAGAAGATGACGAGGCCCAGCCCCAGCGCGGCCCACATGATCGAGCCGCCACTCGAAACGAACCCGTTCAACTTGGTCATCAAGTCGGCGGCCAATGTCAGACTCAGGATTTCCACCGCAGCATCTCCTCGCGTGCCCAAGCGTCCTGGCGAAGCAGCTCGCTCAGCGTCGGATGGGCATCGTCGTTGTGGGCATTCAAGATTTCCCGGCAAGCGCGCGGGATGTCAGTAAACCGAAGTGATCCATCCAAGAACCGTTGCACGGCGACTTCATTCGCCGCATTCAGCACCGCACCGCTGGCTCCTCCCCGTCGAGCCACTTCAAAACCGAGTGCCAACGCGGGAAAGGCGTCGAGGTCCGGCGGGGCGAAGTCGAACTGATGAACGGCCGACCAGTCCAGCTTGGGGCTGATCCCTTCCCATCGCTCTGGATAGGTCAGAGCGTACTGGATCGGCAGCTTCATGTCGGGAGGTGATAGCTGCGCGATGACCGAACCGTCCACGAACTCGACGAACGAATGGACGATCGACTGCGGATGGACGACGACCGAAATCTGATCGGCGTCGAGTCCAAACAGCCAACGGGCCTCAATGATTTCGAGAGCCTTGTTCATCATCGTGGCCGAGTCGATCGTGATCTTCGGCCCCATCTGCCACGTCGGGTGAGCCAGCGCCCGTTCGATGGTCGCTTCCGATTCGAGACGACTCTTCGACCAACCCCGAAACGGCCCGCCGCTCGCCGTCAGCACGATCCGCTTCACGTCCGCGCGGCGTCCCGACTGGAGGCACTGATAGATCGCACTGTGTTCGCTATCGACCGGGATCAACTCGGCTCCGGTCTTCGCCGCAAGCTGCATTACCAGTGGCCCGGCGACGACGAGTGTTTCTTTGTTGGCAATGGCAACACGCTTGCCGCTCTCCACCGCCGCCCAAGCGCCGCGCAGACCCGCCGCTCCGACGATGCCACAAACAACCGTATCGACTTCAGGGTGCGAGGCGAGTCGTTCGACGGCATCTGGCCCCACGAGCAACTCCGTCTCGCTCGGCCACTGTGTTGAACTGGCCTGTGCAGTCGAAACCGCTGCGTGCTGAGTCTCATCCGACAAGACGGCCCAGCGCGGCTGAAACGTTCGGCACTGCTCGGCCAGCAATTCCCAACGGCGATGCGCGGTGACACCGACCAGTTTGAGACGTTCAGGATTGGCGGCGATGACATCGAGACAACTCGTGCCGATCGAACCGGTGGACCCGAGAACGGCGATTCGCATCCGTGACTGGTGTTCGGCAGAGGCCAAGAGAAAAGCTCATGTCTGACGCGGCGATGAGAGTTGTTGCCGCAACGATCGACGGCCAGAAGTTCGGCACGCTCCCTCATGCCGGGCGGGATTCTAGGAGTCGCCCCAAACAGCGACAAGAGAGTTCGCACGTGACGAATCGATCCCACTTTCGGCATGGGGTAGACAATCGTCACGTGGTTCGCCACTTTGCACATGGCATAGCGCTCCCCAAACTAGTGAGACCCCACCGGGCTTGCCCCGGTGGCTCGCCGATTTTTGCACTACTCGCTGCACCGATTCGAGGCTGCGCCGATTCGAGTGGCTTAGCGAGTAGTGCAAAGACCAGACCCCACCGGGGCAAGCCCGGTGGGGTCTGGCTAGTTTGAGGGCCAATCACTTTCCACTTTGCATTGCCTTCACGCCGCACAGGACCATTCCTTTCCAACATGACCGAACTCACCGTCCTGCCAGACTCACCGCCCGTCACCGCCGTTCCGCACAAGCCGCGCGTCTATGAACTCAATTCCACTCAGCTTGCCGAGTGGTGCGAGGCTCATGGGTTCCCGAAGTATCGTGCCGAGCAAATTCGTCGCTGGGTCTTCGGTCGCCGCGCGAACGACTTTGCTGAGATGCACGACATCCCCAACGCACTGCGACTGGCGCTGGCCACCGACTTCTCGCTCCTCCCCGCTCGCGTGGCGCAGCATCAGGTGGGAAGCGACCGCACCGAAAAGATGCTGCTCGAACTGCACGACGGTCAGTTCATCGAATGCGTCCTGATGCGAGAGCAAGTCTCGGCGCGAGATACCGAGAGTGGTCGCGAGGTTTCGCGTCGCACGGTCTGTATCTCAACGCAGGTCGGCTGCGCGATGGGTTGCGTCTTCTGCGCGAGTGGGCTGATGGGACTCAAACGCAACCTGACGACCGGCGAGATCCTCGAACAAGTCCTGCGGATGGACCGCCTGCTGCCGAAGGGCGAACAGATCACGAACGTCGTCGTGATGGGAATTGGCGAGCCGCTGGCGAATCTCAAGGCGTTGATTCCCGCGCTCGACAGTCTCAACGAAAAGGGGGGCCTCGGCCTCGGAGCACGCCGCATCACAGTCTCGACCGTCGGTCTCCCCGAGAAGATTCGCGAGCTGGCCAACCTCGGCAAGCAGTACAACCTCGCCGTGTCGTTGCACGCGCCGAACGATGAGATCCGCGACCGCCTCGTCCCGGTCAACGATAAGATCGGGATGACCGCGATCCTCGAAGCGGCCGACGATTTCTTCGCGATCACCGGCCGTCGCGTCACCTACGAGTACGTCCTCCTCTCGGGAGTGAACGACGAACCACAGCACGCCCGCGAACTGGCTCACCTCCTCCAGTCGCGCGTCGCCCACGTGAATCTGATCCCGATGAACGGTGTCACCGAATTGGACTTCGTCGAACCAACCGCCCCGCGCACGCAAGAGTTCGTCGCGATCCTCGAATCGTTTGGCATCCCAGCCACGGTGAGAAAGCGCAAGGGCGCCGACATCGACGCCGCCTGCGGGCAGTTGCGGTTGAAAGCGACCAGTTGAAGGCGGCTCTGTAAACCTGTCGATCCCAATTGAGTCACTTGTTGCGACGCGGAGTTGTGCAAAGCTATAAAGCTCGCGTTTTGAGTCGGGCCTGAGTTCCAACGAGGAGTCTGTGATGCCAGACAAAGACGACGAAGCACGCAAATTGGCCGAAGCGCACTATGGGATTGAAGAGGGGATCACCGGCATCTTTCGTTTGGTTGGCACTGGAGACGCAGAGGCGAATTCGAGCGAGCCAATCAAACTCTTGGAGGTCAACCAACACACGATTGCTTCCGGCGTCATGCCACTCCAGTTTGCTCCTCAACCGGCATACGGATTCCATTTTTCTTCCGTGATCGTTGAAGTGACTCCCGAAGAGTTCGGTTTGATTCAGAGACACCAACTTGCACTCCCCCATGACTGGGAAGTGGGAGCGGAATTCCCTCGACCAACGAGTGTCGCCCCGTGAGTGCCGCTGACGAATGGGTTCGCGGCTACGCTCGCCAATCACAGGCTGACTTCGAGACGTTTCTCAAGTTGCAGTCTCGCTCCGATGTTCCTGCTTGCCATCATCTGCTGTTTCTGCAAATGGCCTGCGAAAAGCTCGCGAAGGCGCACCTCATTCACCAAGGGGGCGATCCTGCGGCCTTTCAGACCAGCCATGCCTACACCGCCAAGACACTCGACATTGTGATCCGCTATGAACTGACAATTCGCGGATTCAAGCCAAGGCAGGCTGCGGCAATTCTCAGCCACACCAAGCGAATGGCTCAAGAGATCGAACTGCTGGCCCCAGCGGTCAAACGCGCGGGGCAGCGTCCCGACAATTGCGAGTACCCTTGGGAAGACAATAACGGACAGGTTCATGTTCCGTTGGACTGGAGTTTCATACCGTCCGCCCTGCTCTTTGAACCGGCAGGCCGAACGTTGTTGAAGCTGATCCCCGCCGCTATCGATCGCCTGTTGCACTAAACGGCTCGGTTCAAATTGAGGATTGAAACAGCCTCGGCGACTCTTGTCATCGCCCAAACGAGAGCGAATGAAATGAGACCGTTGCGAAGTGAACGTCTCAACGTGATTACAGGATCGCGAGCGGGTTCCTTCGTTCTTCGAGCGTCCCGCGCGTGACGCCGACTCGGTTGGAGGCGTTGAGTTGCCTCCAGACGGCTTCACCACGGATGCGGTTGGCGAGCAGATCGCGGTAGAGATTGAGGACGCGTGGGATGTCGTTGGGGCGTTCTTCAAGGAGTTCGATGCGGAAGTCTTGCACGCCACGTTCGAGCAGGCTGGCGACGACTTCGGCTCCGCTTTGCGGGACCGCGTTGAACAGCGTGTTGCGGCAGCCGACATCGGCGTGCAGCGGGTGTTCGCTGCCGACGCGATCGCGAAGCTGGACGAGATGCGTGTCGCACGGACGGCCGCAGTTGTGCTTGTTCGTTCCCGGTGACAGAACCGCGCAGAAGACGCAGTGCTCCATGTGGAACATCGGCATGTGTTGGTGAACGACGACCTCAAGCCACTCGGGCGGCACGGCCTCCACCAGCCCGAGCAGTTGATCGCGGTTCATGTCATACGAGGCGGTGACGCGCTGCGCCTGCTGCCCGATCAAAAACTGCGACGTCAGTTCGTTGGTGGCATTCAGCGAGTAATCAGCCACAAACGGCACGCTTTCATCCGCATAGAACCTCATGCCGGACAGGTTGCGCACGAGAATCCCATCGGCCTCATGCTTGAGCAGTGCGCGAAACAGTCCCATCTCGTCCGGCTTCTGAATGCGCGTCGTGGCGAGGTAGATGAGTGCTCCCGCGTCGTGCGCGATAGCGACGGCCTCGCGGTATTCACGGATGTCCGCGAAGTCGGCGTAGAGGAGGGGTTGAGGGGCGAGAGCTGTGGGTTGAGGGCCAGACAAGGTGGCAGCGCGAAGCTGGTCGAGCGTGCGACAGAGGACGTGCAGTCGCGGAGCGTAGGATGGACACTCTTGCCCGTCCGGCTTTGATACTGAAGAGCGGACGGGCAGGAGTGCCCGTCCTACATCCGTGATCGTGGACCGCAGCGTGGTGAGGGCCTCGCCATCGCAGAGCCTTCGTTCGCGCGGCAGCTTCGTCGCGTCATCTAACTTTGCGACGAGTTCCTGCCTCAGCTTCGACAGCACACTGAGCGGCACCATTGGCCCGCCGCTGATCTCCGCGTCGAGCTGCCGTAGCTCGTAGGCCGTGTTGCCGAGTCGCGAGAGTTGTTCCCGCAGGAACTCGGACGTGATCGCGTGCTTCGTCGCGACGGGGAGCGGTTCCAAAGACTTCACGCGGACCGTGGGGCACGTTTCCAACGTGCCCGAGCCGGTGATTGCTTCGGGCACGTTGGAAACGTGCCCCACGAAGGCGGTCAGTTCGAGACGTTCTCCCGCAACACAGCGAACGCGCACATCAAGCGGTCTCTTGCGCAGCGGATCGGGGCCGGTGAAGGTCTTGCGCAGGCGCGAGGTCAATTGCGGGTCGTCTGTCTTCCAGAGCGAGTGGCCTTCTTCGAGCAGACCGAAGTCGATGCCGCCTCGTTGGAACTCGAGTTCGACGACGCCCGACTCAGCCCGTTCGAGTGAATCGCGTTGCGAAAAGATGCCGAAGACGCGGCCTCCCTGTTCGGCGTTCGCTTCGCGGTCTCCTTGGAAGACGATCCCGTCGCCGCGCGCGATCGGGCCGGAGAGCCGCACTTCGACCGACGCCTCGTACACGCGCACGATCTCACCCAGCAGCACGCCGCGCTTCGACGAGCTGAAGCCGGGGACGAGCATCTTGTGGTCGTCGCCGTTCAGCCAGCCGGGACTGAACCCGCGCGAGAACGACAGCTCCATCTCCCTCACCTCGTCGCGAGTGAACTCGACCGGCTCGCCGTTCACCGCCGCGTCGATTGCCGCGCGATAGTGCTTCGTGATGTTGGCCACGTACTCGGGCGTCTTCAGCCGGCCCTCGATCTTGAATGAGCGGACACCTGCCGCGATGAGGTCCGTTGTCAGGTCATACGCCGCCAAGTCCTGCGGGCTGAGTAAATACTTTTGATCGCCGAGATCAACGTCCTCGCCATCGCAGATCAGGTCGTAGGGAAGCCGGCACGCCTGCGCACACTGCCCGCGGTTGGCACTCCGTCCGCCGAGCGACTCGCTCGTCAGGCATTGCCCCGAGTACGCGACACAGAGCGCGCCGTGAACGAACGCCTCCAGCTCGACCGATGTTCCGCTCTTCAGCTTCGCGATCTCGCGGATCGACAGTTCGCGCGGCAGCACGACCCGCTCGATCCCCAGCTCTTCGGCCACGCGAATGCACTCGGCGCTGGTCAGCGTCATCTGCGTCGAGGCATGAATCGGCAGGTCGGGACAGATCGCGCGGATCAGCCTCACGACGCCGAGGTCTTGCACTAGCACGGCGTCCACGTCGGCGATCGCGATCCGTCGGATCAGCCGCTCCAACTCCGGCAGTTCATCCGAGAATGCGAGTGTGTTGAGAGTCACATACCCCTTCACCCCGCGATGGTGGAGCATGGCCATCACGTCGGCTAGCTCATCCGGCTCGATGTTCGTCGCTCGAGCACGCGCGTTGAACCCGCAGTTCAACCCAAAATAAACGGCATCCGCCCCATTCTCGACCGCCGCCCGCAGGCATTCACGGTCACCAGCCGGAGCCAGCAGTTCAGGACGGGGGAGAGAAGGCGATGTCATCGGGTAGGAGCCTTGGCGAGCGAGAGGGTTAAGGAATCGAGGAAGGGGTTGATGATGCGGAGCGAGCCGTCAATCAATTGCTGATGTTGCAAGTCCTCGGAATAAAGCACGGTCGCTCCCGCAGTCAGTGCCGCCGAGACAATCAAGCTATCCCAAAAAGATAAGGAGCTTGTTCGCCGCAGTTCGCCAGCACGCAGCAACACGTTCTCATTCAGAGGCTCGACATCATGCTGTGAGTGAAAGGCTCGAATCACTTCGTCAATTTCGTCCTCGGAACGCTGTCCTTTGCGGAGCAGGTTGACACAGACTTCGTTGACGACCTGAACACTGACGATGCGTGGGTGTGAAATGATCTCTCTCGCCAATTCCGACTTGGCCTGATCCTGCTTCGCAATCAAGGCATACAGCCAGACATTGGAATCGACGAACGTCCGCGAGTCGCCGGGTGAATCAACGTTCATTGGCTTCATCTCTGCTCAACGGCGTGAAGCTTGGAATCTCAATTGGCGATTTGATCCATCGATCCAGAATCGTCTCGCTCGATGAAGCGGGAGTCTCTTCGATCAATTTCACTCGAACCCGATGTTGAAATCGGCCTCGCAGCGACAGCGGAATCTCAATGATCCCGTCACGAATCTCCGTTTCAAACTCTGCGGTTTGCATGGCGTGGCTCCCTGAAAGTGGCTGGTTGGTGCCAAGTGTAGCCGACGAACAGACGGTTTGGCGAACAATGTTGACGGCAACTGGCAGTGACGTCTGGAAGTTGTTCTGATGTCGCTGAGGACAAGTATTTGGAAGGGTGAGTCAGAACAACCCGAGGTTGCCTGCCATGCGACTTTTATTGACCGGGCTGATCGTATTGGTTTCTTGCGCGGCGGCTCAGGCCGAACTGATCCGGTTCGAGATCACTGAGCGTGCCCCGTTTGCGGACGGGCACTCATTCGGTGAGGTCGGTCCCTACGAGAAGATTGTCGGGCGGGCTCATTTCGCGCTAGATCCGACTCTTCGACAGAACGAGGCGGTCGTGGACTTGAAGCTCGCGCCGAGGAATGCTGCGGGCAAGGTCGAATTCTGGTCGGACGTTTTCATTCTCGCGCCCGCCGATCCGACGAAGGGGAACGGAGCGCTGCTGTACGACGTGAACAATCGAGGCAACAAGCTGGCACTCGGGATGTTCAATTACAGCGGCGGGAACAACCCAACGACCAGGGAACACGCGGGCGATGGGTTCCTGATGCGGCACGGGTTCACCGTCGTCTGGAGCGGTTGGGACGGTGAATTGGTTCCGGGCGGTGATCGGATGAGGCTGACCGCGCCGCCGGTTCGTTCGGGCGAAACGCCGATCACCGGCACCGTCCGCTGCGAGTTCATTGGCTCGAAGGGGATGACCCGGTCGGTCGTGAATTGGGCCAACCACGGTTCGTACCGTCCGACGGCGGCTAGCCTTGAAAGCACCCCTCACCCTCACCCTAACCCTAACCCCGCAAGGCCGGGGCGAGAGGACAAGGCAGAGGAATCCGCACGCGGGGACAAAGCGATGACGCTCACCTTGCGCGAGCGGCCTGCGGCGGCGCGGGTCGTCATTCCGCGTGACCAATGGACCGTGCATGTCACCGATGTGTCGAGCGACTCCCCCACGCAGTTGCCGAACGTCGAGATCGAGATGCCCGGCGGCATGAAGCCCGGTTACATCTACGAACTGATCTACGAAGCGTCGAACCCGCTGGTCATGGGCGTTTGTTTCACGTCCGTGCGAGACCTGATCGCCGCGATCAAGCACGGTACCGGTGACGGCAATCCGCTCGCCCCTGCTTCCCTGAGCAAGGGACGTAAGTCCCCTGGCTCTTCGGGCGTCAGCCCTCTGTTTCGCGCACACGGCTTCGGCGTCTCCCAAAGCGGTCGGTTCCTGCGTGAGTTCCTGCACGCCGGTTTCAACGAGGACGAACTCGGACGAAAAGTCTTCGACGGACTGATCCCGCACGTCGCGGGAGGGGGCCTCGGTTCATTCAATCACCGGTTCGCTCAGCCGACGCGGCACAGCAACCAGCACGATCACCATGACTACCCGCCCGATCGCTTTCCGTTCGCGTATGAGGTCCAACTCGATCCGCTCTCCGGCCGTGAAGACGGCATCTTGAAGAAGTCGCTCGCGACGAAGACCGCCCCCCGCGTGATGCACACTCAGTCCGCCGCCGAGTACTGGACGAGATGTGGCTCGCTCGTCCACACCGATCCGATCGGCACGCGCGACGCCATGCCTACTGATGGCGTTCGCTGCTACACCTTCGGCGGCACACAGCACGGACCGAGTGGCTTCCCACCGTCATCCGGCAACGGACAGAACCTCACGAATCCCGGCGACTACAAACCGTTTCTCCGTTCGCTGCTGCTGGCCCTTGACCAGTGGACGAAGGACGGAACCGAGCCGCCTCCCAGCGTCGTGCCATCCATCTCCGAGGACACACTCGTCGATTGGCGTCACGCGGGAACCGGCTTTCCGAACATTCCCGGTGTGACGTATCCCGAGACGATCCAGCAACCAAGCCTGCTCGACTTCGGGCCGCGCTGGGAGACCGAGCGGATCATCGACTTCCAACCGCCGCGACTGCGAGGCGACTACCGCGTTCTCGCCCCGCGCTGCGGAGCCGATGGCAACGAACTCGGTTGTCTGTTGCCGGTCGAGGTCGCGGTCCCCGTCGCCACGTACACCGGATGGAACCTGCGCAAAGCCGATGTCGGTGCGGAAGGCCAACTCGTCAGCCTGACCGGCTCGTACATTCCGTTCCCGGTGACGAAGGCCGACCGCGAACGAACAAGCGACCCGCGGCAGTCGGTTCACGAGCGATACGGCTCACTGGACGAGTACACCCGCCAACTCACCGCCGCCGCCGACAAACTGAAAGCGTCGGGCTATCTGCTCGACGAAGATCACGTTCGTCTGGTGAAGCTGCATCGCGAGCGGGTCGCCAAATTGTTTGAGGCCACGCGAAGCGATTAACTTTCGGAGCGGGGGACGTGAGTTCCCTGATTTCGCGTGATTTTCATGCCCGACGTGTTCAGGGGACTCACGTCCCCCGCTCCGAAATCAATCCAAGTGGGAGACGAACTGTGACTCGAAGTGACTCTGTTGTTAGTGGGCCACTCCAACATTCGTCTCTCTCGCGGCGCGAGCTGCTGCGAGTTTCGGCGGCCGGTGTGGCGGGAGCCGTTTGGGCGGAGAGGTTGTTCGCTCAGCAGTCGGGTTCGGCGGCACAAGGGCTGACGCCGCTCAACCGGTTTCCGCGGATGATGCAGGAGTACATCGGGGCGAAGGTGGCGGAGGCGGAACAGAAGAGCATCGCGCGGCTGGCGGCGTTGAAGACGAAGGAGGAGGCTGAGGCTCACGTGAAGCTCGTGCGGGCGTTGATTGCCGAGTGCTTCGGGCCGTTTCCCGAGAAGACGCCGCTCAAGCCGCGCGTGACCAGGGTTGTCGAGCGAGAGGCGTACAAGATCGAGAACGTGATCTTTGAGAGCCGTCCCGGTTTTCTCGTCACGGCGAATTTGTACGTGCCCAAGGGGAGAAAGTTCCCGCTGCCGGGCGTCGTCGGGTCGTGCGGTCATTCGGTGAACGGGAAGGCGGCCGAGGCGTATCAGTCGTTTGCGCAGGGGCTCGCGCGGCAGGGCTATGTCGTGCTGATCTTCGACCCGATCGGGCAGGGTGAGCGATTGCAGTATCCCGAAGACGATCACAGCAAGTCTGAAGTCGGAGCGGGCGTTCACGAACATCTGCTCTGCGGCAACCAGCAGTTTCTGGTGGGAGAGCACTTCAGTGCATGGCGGTGCTGGGACGGGATGCGCGCGTTGGACTACTTGCTCACGCGCGAGGAGGTCGATCCAAAGCACGTCGGCCTCACCGGCAACTCGGGCGGCGGGACGATGACGATGTGGCTGTGCGGCGTTGAGTCGCGCTGGACGATGGCCGCGCCGAGCTGTGCCGTCACGACCTTCCGTCGCAACTTCGACAACGAGTTGCCGACCGACACCGAACAGATGCCGCCGCTCGCGCTGAGGCACGGACTGGATCATGGCGACTTCCTGTCGGCGATGGCTCCCAAGCCGGTCGTCATCATTGCGGCCGAGAAAGACTTTTTTGATGTCCGAGGGTCCATCGAAACCTACGAACGACTGCGGCCGCTGTGGAAATTGCTCGGTGCCGAACAGAACCTGCGGCTCTTCATCGGTCCCAACGAACACGGCTACACGCAACCGAACCGCGAAGCGATGTACGGCTTCTTCAACGAGCAGACGGGCATCACGCAGGGAGGGACCGAACCCGAGATCGTCATCGATAAGGATGAGACGCTGTGGTGTACTCCGAAAGGTCAGATCGAGCCGCTGGGATCGAAGACCGTGATGTCATTCACCAACACAACGTCGCGGGGGCTGACTGTTCAGCGCGGTGAACTCGACACGGCCACGGTCCGGCAGCGCGTGGCCGCACTCATCCCGAATCGCCCCGCAACTCCACCCGACGCTCAGATTTTGCGCGTCATCAGCGGCAGGCAGTACCCGACGAAATCGGGCACGTCGTATGCCATCGAAACCGAAGCGAAGGTCCACGCGATCGCGACGCGGCTCGACAACACACCACGCTACTCACGGCCTCCGCAGCAGCCGGGGCGAGTCATCCTGTACGTGTCGCATCACTCGGCCGATGTCGAGTTGCGTGAGGATCCACTCATCAAGGAGCTGCTCGCGGCGGAACCTGACGCCGAGATCTACTCGCTCGACGTGCGCGGCATCGGCGATTCGCGCCCCGACACCTGCGGGACGAACACGTATCTCACGCCCTATGGCAGCGACTACTTTTACGCGATCCATTCGCTGATGCTCGGCCACTCGATGCCAGCTCAACGAGCCTTCGACGTGCTGCGCGTGATCGACTGGTTGAAGGGGCAAGGCCGCACCGAAATCCATCTCGTCGCGCGCGGTTGGGGATCGATCCCGGCGACACTCGCGGCGGTGGTCTCGGACGATGTGAAGCAACTCACGCTGAAGCACGCTCCGCCGAGCTGGTCGTCCATTGCCGAGACCGAACACTACAAGTGGCCGCTCTCGTCCTTCGTCCCCGGCGTGCTGAAGAGCTTCGACCTCCCCGACTGCTACCGCGCGCTGGCCGCGAAGAATCTGAAGCAAATCGAACCGTAGGGGCCTTCCGGTTTGAAAGAACCTTTGGCCCCCTGATTCGACGGATGACCTCAAGGGGGGAATGCACCGGCTCACACGACCGCAACCTTCACGCAGTGGATCGGTGGCAGCGCGTCGAAGAGGCATTCTCATTCTTCACCGCCGTCGCGGCCCATTCAGAGTCGGCCGGTCGTGGTGCCGAAGTAGACGGCCGGGGACTTGAGGTCATCAACCGTCATGCCGTCACGCTGGACGGTGAAGTAGCTGTCCTTCTTACAGCCTCGGAGTCCCGCGCGTGTCGATCAGACTCGAATAGACGGCCATTCCCGAACTAAACGGTCCCCGCAGCGAAAACTTCCCCCGCGTCTTCGATCCCTCCTCCACAAACAAACCCTCCTTGGTCCCGATGGTGGGGATGACTTTCTCTGCCATGACGGTGTTCCTGTGTGAGAGAAAAAGTGATTTCTCGTAGGGTGCGTTGAGTCTTCGAAACGCACCATTGCGGGAACCACAACCCGGGTGCGTTTCGAAGACTCAACGCACCCTACGGGACTTTGGAGCGTCCGCGTTCGCAGCGGCTTGGCCGACTCCGACCCACGTCGCCTTGCCGATGATCTTGCCGTGATGCTTGTTGTCGGACGAATCGAGCAATTGATTGCCGCCGTTTTCGTCGCAGTGGTAGAGGGCGAGCGTGTCGGCATCGGGTTCCAAGCGAGTCTTCGGCGTGAAGTTCTCGTCGTAGCGTGCGACGCGGGAGACTCGCACGTCGTCGTAGTCGCCGGAGAACGCGGCTTTGGCGACGGCCACGCTGAGGCTGAATGGTTCCGATTGACCTCTGAGGGGCGTCGCGTGTTCTGGTTGGCTGGCGACACGCTGGCCATCCACAAAGAGCCGAAACTCCTGCCCCGTGCGAACGGTCGCCACATGGACTCGGCGGCCCGGTGTGATTGGCTGCGGGTCATTCACGAACTGGAACTTGCCAGTGTGAGCCAGTCCTAACGTCCAACTCGAATCTTCAATGCGGACAAACAAGCTGCAGGGGCCGGGCCAACCGAAGACATGTTTGTTGTCCTTCACTCTGCTCACAGGTGTGACCCACGCTTCGACCGTGTGCGGCGCGGCGGGATCGAGCCTTAACGACGGCATCTCGACATGCACGCCGGGCGACACTCGGATCGCGAAGTTCTTCTCGGCAGCAACAGCCGCATCGGGCTTCAGCCGCGACACGGCGATGACCTGGCGATCTTTCGAGCGGTATGTGCCGTAGAGTTCCTCACCCGATCTGGAGAGGCTGACGCTGAAGAACTCTTCGTCGGCTAGCATTGGAATCGTCACGCGCTGCGGAGCCGCGAACGGAGCATCGAGCGACTTGCGAGTGGCGTGCCACACGCCGGTTCCTTGGGGCGTGAGCCGGTGAAACATCAGCGTGAGGCCATCCCCCGAAAGAGCGGCTCCTCCTTCGTTGTCGTTGGAGTTGATTACAGGACCGAGGTTCTCAGCGGGACCGAAGTCCGCCTCGCGATTCGCACGGCGCGAGACCCACAGATCGGTGCCGCCGTTTTCGTTCGGTCTCGCCGAGTGGAAGAAAATTTCCAGTCCGTTGGGCGAGAGTTCCGGTTCCCAGTCGCCGTGATCCGAATTGACACCGGCTCCCGCCGAAACCGGCGCTGACCACGAGGCATCACCGCTGGGGCGAGTACTCAGCCAAAGATCAGAATTACTGCCTGGATCGATTTTGGTACGACAGAAACTCAGCACCAGCCCGTCCACGGAAAGCGTCACATCCGACAGATTGTGATCGGGCTGATTGTTGATCGACTCTTCCGCTGGGATCGGCTTGGTAAACGGCTCGTTCGTCGCGTGTCGCCAAGCCTCCCAAAGGATCAATCGGCCGGTTCCTGCGGCTCGGTCTTCCGGTGCGTGGAACCAGAGCGACAAGCCATCGGCGGCGATCTTCGGGCCGAACACATTCACGCCAAGTTCGGCGATGTCTTGTGGTGGTGATGCAACGCTGTTCGGCGGCTCAACAGAACTCGGCGGAACAACAGCACGAGTCCCTTTGAGGACTCGCGTGCTCGACCACAGATCCCGGCGGCCGAATCCCCCCGGCCGGGTCGAGGAGAAGTACAGCGTCTTCTCATCCGCCGAGAGAAACGGCCCCGAAACCTCCCCCACGTTGACCTTCTCATCGAGTTGGGTCGGTGTTCCGAACTTCGCATCAACCGAGTCGCGCGTCGCGCCCCAGATGTGTTGCTCGCCGCGATTGGCCGCGAACAACAGCACGCGACCATCGGCACTCAGGCGAGGAAAGCCATTCCAGACTCCGGCAAAGCCCACATCCAGCGCGTGCGCGTTGGTGAAGTCGTCACTCTCCGATCGCCGAGTCGCCTGAAATATCTGCTCCGGCTTCCCGCGTGTGAACAACAACGTGAGGCCATCCGCAGAGACAAACACGGTGCCTTCAATCTCGGTTGTGTTGATCTCGGGGCCAAGTGGCTGCGGCTTATCGAACGGTTCGGACACCGAGCGGCGACGCGTCACCCACACATTCTGATCGCCTCGATTCGGAGCGATTGGTCGCGTCGAATGAAACCACAGCGTCAACCCATCGTGCGACAGAAACGGGCTGTAGTCGTTGTCAGAACTCGCGTCCTCAAACAGCCTCACCGCCGCTCCAAACGGCTGAGCGATCTCCTCACGAGTGCTCTGCCAAAGCTGGCTGGGTTGCCCGTCGGGAAGCTTCACGAAAACCAACGTGAGACCATCCGCCGTCACCGTCGGATGATCGTTCCACTGCTCGGTATTCACCACCGCCCCCAAATTCACCGGGTCCGACCACTCGTAATCCGCTGAGACCAACGGCAACTTGCCGACAGGAACCTCGATCGGTTTGCCGCTTCCCGACCCCGCCGTCGGTGGCAGCTCGCTCGGCGGTTTGGTTGATGCTGTCCCCTTCGTTGTGTTGTTGAGCGGAACCGGCTTGTTGGACTGACTAAAAACGATCATCGCCACGACCACGCACAACACCACAGCCGCCGCCACACCGAGCAACCGCTTCGTCCTCGTGACCGATCTGTCAGCGGGGCGCTGCTTCGTTTGATCGAGCCAAATTGTTTGTTCGGTGTGCGGATCAGTCCCGACTCCCATCATCGCGGAGACGATCGTCTCCGTTTGCGCTGCGGGTGAATCCGGCCCCGGAGGGGGCGCGATCGTCTCGGGCTGCGGTAGCCCAGGTTCCGCGCCATTCGCGCCCAAGACGCTCGTCACCGAATTCACCAATGGGCTGATCAATCTCTCAAACGTCACCGTCGGCGAACCGCCCGCAAGGCAGCGTTCCAATTCCGCAATCACCTCGGACATCGACTGCGGCCGATCCTGTGGCTTCTTCGCGACCATGCGCTGGACGACTGCGTTGAGTGCCGCCAACGTAGCCGAGTCGCTCCGCGACTCGGCTACCGAACGACCAGCGACTCCCGATGACGCCGTTTTCGCTTCCAAGTCGAGCGATGTTGGGAATCCCTGTTGCAGAGCGACAGGGCTACGTAGCTCAGGAATCGCTGACTCACGATGCGCCATCAGCTTCTTCATGATCGTGTCGCCGTCGTACAGCGACCGTCCCGTCAGCAGGTAGTACAGCGAACAACCCAGCGAATAGATGTCGCTCCGCGCATCGGCGTGCTTCGTGTCCATTGCCTGTTCGGGGGACATGTAATCGACCGTCCCCATGATCGTCCCGGTGTTGGTCAATCCCGCCCCTTCGGAACTGCCACCGACCGCTCCCTCAATCCGAGCCAATCCCATGTCGAGAATCTTGACCGTTCCCTTCGCGTCGATCAGCAAGTTCGCCGGCTTGATGTCGCGATGGATGACTCCCTGCTCGTGGGCAAACTCCAACCCGCGCGCCGCCTGAATGACACACTTCACCGCCTGCTCGATCGGCAACGGCCCGTGCTTCTTCACCAGCACCGACAGGTCGCTCCCTTCGACATACTCCATCACCAGGAAGTGCGTCCCTTTGGCCTCATCCGCATCATCGGCGGCGACAATGTTGGGATGCCGCAGCTTCGCCGCCGCCTCGACTTCGCGATGAAACCGTTTCAGCGAGTCCGGTGTCTTCACCGCTGCGGGCGACATTACCTTGATTGCCACCAGTCGCTTCAGCCGCTTGTGTTCGGCCTTCAGCACCATCCCCATCCCGCCCTGACCGAGCTTGTCGAGGATCGTGTAGTTCCCCAACACCAGCGACTTCCCCTTGCCGACATAAATCTGCTCGGCCTGAAACTTGGTGAGCTTCTTTTGACGAACCAGCTCGCGAGCGAGTTGCTCGCCGTCCTGTGGCTGCTTGTCTGCGGGCAACGCCGACAAGATCGACGGCAGGTCTTCTGCCGTCAGCAGCCCGCTGGCGATCAGTTGATCCCGGAACTGGTCCGTCGTGAGTGCCATATAGGAAGCTCAAGCCTGGTGTGATTGCAGATTTCGAAGATTCGATCTACGTGCGACGTTGCAGGAATTTCCCGCGAGGGTAAGCCTACGAATTCCGTTGTGGAAATAAACTCTTCGATCTCTTGGGCGAGTTCAAGTCAATCGAACGAAGCTTGCCGCCGGTGATAGCTTTGTTTGTCGATGCGAATCGGGACTTGGTTTTGCGACTACTTCCTTTCGAACTCCTTCCAGAACTCGATGACGGATTTGTCGTTGATCCTTTGCAGCGTCTTGTGCGAGCGAAGAATTTCCGTGTTTGCTTTGGGACGGAAATCTGCCGAGAGCGACACCAGTGGTAATTCCTTGAGCAACGACAAGTCCGTGACGGGACTCGTGCCGAGCGTCAGTGCCGTCAAAGGCATTCCTTTCAGGGGAGTCAAATCGGAAACCTGAGACGAATGAATCGCTAACTGATTCAACTTCATGCCGGTCAACGGTTTCAAATCGGAGACCTTGGGGACATTTATACTCAGTGCCAGGAGCGGCATTTTGCTGATCGGGGACAAGTCGACAACGGTGTCGCTGTGCAATTCGAGAAGAGTGAGAGGCAGGTTCTTAAGCGGTACCAGATTCGAAATATCAACTGGCGTACTCAACGTCGTCAGCGGCATCCCCTCCAACGGAGACAGGTCGGGAATTCGCGTCCCCAGGCAATCGAGAAACGTGAGCGGCATTCCCTTCAAGGGCGTCACGTCGGTTACCCGCGATTCTCTGAGAACCAACTTGGTCAGCGGGAGGCCTTTGATCGGCGAGAGGTCGGAGACGGCGGTTCCGTGAAGATTCAGAATTGTCAGTGGCATGCCACTGAGCGGTGAAAGGTCAGTCAATTCGGGACTGAAGTGAAGGTAGAGTTCCGTGAGCCGCATTCCGCTGAGCGGCGACAGATCAGCGAGAATTCCTTGTGTGCAGGTCAGAACTTTCAGTCCGAGCAAGGCCCGCACCGGAGAAATGTCTGTCACCTTTGCCGTCAAGACTTTTAGGGCGGTCACGACATCGTTCTCGATCAACGGTGTTTCATTGGCTGCCGGCCCCAACAACTTCCCATCAAACCCCGGATTTAGCTCCATCAACTTCTTGCTAAACGCTTCGAGTTGCTTCTCGGCGGGCATGGCCTGCACGTCCTTCACCCATTGCGGGAAGGCGGGGTCGTGCATGAAGAGCTTTCCGGTTGAAGCAGCAAACGGCGTCTTGCCCGAAGCAAGTACTGCTTTCGCAGCCTCGACCGACAGCGACGCGCGAAAACCACTCACGATATTGTGAAATGCCGACACACCGCCAAATCGAGCCGCCGAGCCGGCGCCGATCTGATCGCGGTCGAAGACGCCGCCGCGCATGATCCGAAACGCGCCGACATGGACCAGCGGGTCGATCGCAGCGCCGTGCTCGATGCGATCGTGTCGCATTTTGTCCCAGCCGTCGTACACCCATTCGTTTACGTTTCCGTGGAGGTCGCAAAGACCAAACGGATTTGCTGGCAGCGCGCCGACCTTCTCCGGGCGTGGGATGCCGAAGCGACGATGAGTGCTATTCCAGATCCAGTCGACGCGTTCTACGTCGGACGCCGCATTGCCCGACCAGAATTGAGTCGTCGTTCCTGCGCGGCAGGAAAACTCCCATTCCGCTTCCGAAGGCAAACGGTAGCCCATTCCGTCGATCCAGGTCCTGTCCTCCCCGGAACGAGCGAAACACGGGGACAGACGCTCCGCTTCGCTCAATCGGTTGCAAAATTCGGCCGCATTTTGCCAATTGACGCTGTCGACCGGAAAGTCGCGCGTATCGAGGCCAGCGATTCGATCTGCCAACTCCTTGGTCGGGCCAGACTTAACGAAACACGAAGGGTTCGTGCCCATGACTTGTTCGTATTGACCCTGAGTTACCTCGTGTATGCCCAGATACCGCGGCTGCGTGAGCCGCACTCGCCGTGGTGGCGTTTGCGACGCGCGCCACTCGCGCATATAGCCATTAAATTGCTTAGCATCTTCCGTTAGCGACGAATCGTCGGGCAACGCATCTAGTGACGCTTTGGTTTCCTGCTCACTGCTTCCCATCATGAACTCACCCGGTGGTATGAGAGCGAACTTCATCCCGATCGAGTTCGTGTACTCGACTGGCACGCCGAGATGCTTGGCCCACGCTTCCTGATGTGTCTTTGCCTTTGCAGCATCAAAACGTGCGATGGCCGGAGCGGGGGAATCCTTGGACCAACCGGTCCACACGGCTGGAGCCTTGGGCTGCGGCTCTTTCACCAGTGATGAGACAGTCGGCTCAGGCATTTCGATCGGGAGAACGACGCGCCCCAACCCAAAATAGCTGTTTACGCCACCCGGAAGTCGAGTAACGCTGTTGATGGTGCTCACATCCGTTCCGCCATCCGAAAACATATTTCCTCCCCGCGCGATCCCTCCGCTGTGGCCCGGTTGCTCGAATGGATCTGTGATGGCCTCGGCCCCATAACGTGCGTACCGATCAAAGCACCATTCGGTACTGCCACCATATTGGTCGAATAAGCCGAACGAGTTCGGCAACACCAGGGCGTCCGCATACACACTCTGGTATCCGTGAAGGAGAGTTCTGTCTGCTGCAATTCTGAGGTCATTGCCGAAGAACCACAGGTTGGTCGTACCAGCGCGACACGTGTACTCCCATTCGGCTTCCGTCGGCAGGCGATATCCGTTGGCATCCATGTTGCGGGTTGCCCGGTCGCCGCTGATTTGATGAGCGGGGGTCTTCCCTTCCTTGCGACTCAGCTCATCGCAGAATTGGACCGCGTCAATCAGCTTGACATCGCGCAGTAACGGCAGTTCAGGACGATTGGCGTCATTATTCTCCGGAAGCGAGCCCATGATCTTTTGATATTGGCCGTTCGTGACTTCATACGTCTGGATGTAAAAGGGACGCGTGATACGTACCTTGTGGAGAGGCGATGCTGATGCCATGAGTTGAACAAAACTCGGCCGATAGTTTTCAGGAGCGACATGATCCTTGATCTTGTCCGCTTCCTGTGGGGCAAAGCCCATCAGAAATTCGCCCGGCGGGATCAGTTTGAATTTCATTCCAAGCGAGTTCGTGAACTCAACCGGGACGCCCAAATACTTCG